>Ga0182736_1000175_pt1 | contig 126605 bp, 90 predicted proteins | sample eDN5th30CKraftBY_FD_128882 | JGI IMG/M metagenome (GOLD analysis project Ga0182736, IMG submission 128882) | Enriched backyard soil microbial communities from Emeryville, California, USA - eDNA 5th pass 30_C Kraft BY (version 2) (version 2) | ecosystem: Environmental > Terrestrial > Soil >... | reverse complement strand
GGCTGGCGTGTTCCCGCCCCGGGGGTGCCGGGGGCCATTTCCTGCCTTTGGCGGAGGCGGGATACCGACAGCCATCTTCATCCGGTCTGCCGCGTCTGGCGCTTGGTGGCGTTGCCGAGGGGTTATCCGCCCCATGAGCTACGCGTTGCGCCGGCCGCGATGTCCGCGAGGGACAGGAGGGGGCGCAGTCGACGGCGCTCTCTCTGGTGCGGGCGCATATAACCAATATGGTTCACAATGTCAAGGGTGAAGTGCCACCCGCCCCCGCCCCTGGCCTTCGTCATTCCCGCGCAGGCGGGAATCCAGATGACGCGTTGCGGTGCTTTTTCTCGCTGGATCCCCGCCTGCGCGGGGATGACGAGGGGAGAATATTAAAAAAGGCCGGACCTTCTAGAGTCCGGCCTCTCAGGAATTAATTTCATGTATCAATATCTTACGCGTATCCCAGAACGGAAGCGGGAGCCGAAGGTATCGAAATAGGCGGGGTTGGTGGGATAGTTCGATCCAGCACCGCTACCACCACCCGGGGCGATGGAGGGCTTGCGGTCGAAGATGTTATCCATCGCGCCGAAGATTTCGACATGGCGATCACCCGATCCCAGCGGAATGCGATAGGTCATGGCCAGATTGAAGTAGCTCGCACCTTTAACCCGATTGGTGTTGATGCTGTTTTCGATAGTGGGATCATAGCCTTCGTCCTCCGGACCGATCCGGTTGACGTGATAGATGCCTTCGCTGACCCGACGCCATGAGAGCGTAGTGTTGAAACCCTCGTTGTCATACGTGACGAAGGCATTCCACATCCACGGCGGCAGCGGGTTGAAATCCCCACCATCCACGACTGGCCCAGTCTGCCCGGCGTAATTGATTTCGGGCGCTGCCGGGTTCGGCTGCGAAATGAGATCGTACTGCCGGTTGGCGAGCAGGCGGAAGCTGACAGCGCCGTTCCAGTTCGCGCTGACATCCGCGAGGGAAAGGCGATAATCCACTTCGAAATCGATGCCGCGCAGTTCCAGTTTAGCCAGATTGACCTGACGCGCATCGATGAACGTGATGTTCGTCGCACCCTCTGGACCATAGGTGATGCGATCGCAGAAGATGCTGTAGTCTTCACAGAAATCGACAATCCGCTGCCCGGACAGTGTGGTGACGGCATCTCTGATCTTGATCTGATACCAATCGACCGAAAGTCGGAGACCGGGTACGAAGCTGGGCCGGAACACCACGCCCGCCGTAGTGGTATCCGCCTTTTCCGGCGTTAGCGCGAAGCTGCCGCCGTTGAGGATCGGCGTCCAGTCGTTGCCCCCGGGCTGCTGACCCAACGCCGGGTTATCGACGATGCCGCTGACCGAGCCTGGCTCCGTCGGGACGTTGCGGAGGAACGATTCACGGAAACCCGCAGCGCGGATATCGCGTGACCGGGACGCGCGGAACCGCAAGTCAGGGATCACGTCATAGATCGCGGAGATTTTCCAGCTGGTTGTCTTGGCGGTCTTTTCTTCCAGCGTATCGCGGTTGGTAGCGTGATTGCGGGTATAACGGATCGCCCCGTTCAATTCGAACATGTCGCCGGCCAGCGCCAGATCGCTGAACACCGGCACGTTGAGTTCCGCGAAACCTTCCAGCACGTTGATCTTGCCGGAATAATCCATGCCGAAGGAATAGGCGTAATCGTTGTATTCAGGGATATCGCCGTGGGTAACCAGACCGGCCTCTGCCCGATAATCAACGCCGAAAGCCGCAGAGATCGGCCCTGCGCCCCAGCCTTCGTAAATCTGGCCCTGTGCGGAACCGGACAGGACATGCTGATCGTAGATGAAATCTTCGAACAGCGGACGATAGACATAGGCCAGTGCGGCAGGATCGGCATTGTTCAGGCCGAACAGATTAAACGGCACACACCCTTGCGCACGCGGATCGGGATTGGCCTTGGTCAATTCCTTGCAGATCACCTTGTTGGGATCATTCGGATCGACCACCGCCTGCAGGGCAAACTGGAACGGCGCATTGACGCGCACGTTCGTGCGATCCTGGCGGCGCTTGTTACGCCCGTATTGATAATAGGCGTTCCACGTCCAGTCGCTGAACAGCGGCCCCTTGAGACCAATCAACCCGCGGAAGACATCCGCTTCGGCGCGATTGTCCGAAGTCAGGACACCGTCCAGATCCTTCCCCAGATTGAAATCGGTGCCACCCAGAAGCGCGCGCAGATCGTCAGGAATGAAGGGGTTGTCGTTATTGACGACAAAGCTTGAACGCGGACCGATGATGTAGCTGGTGTTGGAGGCGGTGCGTTTCGCGTAAGTGCCTTCCAGCTCTACAGTGAGGGCATCCGTCAGGTCGTATTCGCCATAGACGTAGCCGACCCAGCGTTCGACCGGCGTCTGGATATCGCTGTCATCATAAGTGGAGGCGCCATCGCCACCCTGACGAGCGCCGATATGGGCAGCGTTGAGGAAGCGACCGGTATCGTACTGCACAACCCCGGTGCCATCATCGTTGAAACGCATGTTGCGTGCGGCCAGCGCCGCAGGTGCGCGATCGCGAACGACGCCGCGCGGATCGTTGTAAGCCTGCTTTGAATTCGGGCCGATGATGTAATGCGGCAGGCCATATCCCGGCGAGCCGGGAATGCTGTAGCCGGAACGATCATCGCTGCCCGGAATCAGGTTGTTGGAGTTGGTGAAGATATCCCAGCTCTCCGCGCACCACAGACGCACTTTGGCGCAGTCCCCGATGCCCTTGTTGTTCTGATACTCAATGCTGGCGACGACATGGCCGCGGCCATCGTCAAAACTCGTGCCGCCCATCAGCGAGGCGTGGTAGCTCTTGCCGTCGCCGCGGGTCGTCTGGCCATAGTCGACCTGCGCTTCCAACCCTTCGAAATTGTTACGCAGGATGATGTTGACCACCCCAGCGATCGCATCCGAACCATAGGCAGCCGAGGCGCCGCCCGTTACCGTTTCTACCCGCTCGATCATTGCAGAGGGGATGACGTTGAGGTCGATCGCGCCGCCATCCGAGGTCGGGATGAAGCGGCGGGTATTCACCAGAGCAAGCGTGCGCGTGCCGTTGAACGGATTGAGCCCGCGCAGGTTCGCGTAAGCGGCGCCGACGCTGGGCCCGGCGGTTATGCCCGCGTTCGCATCAGACTGGAAATTGGAGTTCTGGGGGATCACGCGGAGCGTTTCCGCGACGTTTACCTGCCCCATGTTCTGCATGAGATCGACGCCGATAACGGTCGCCGGGGTCGGCTGGTTAAAGCCGCTCGCGCGTTCGATACGGCTGCCCGTGACGACGATGGTGCTGCTTTCGGCAGTGGCGCCAGCGTCCGCTTCTGAAGCGTCCTGCGCCATTGCCGGTAGCGCGATAAATGCGCTCGCCGCCAAGGCAGCGCCCGCCAGCAGGCGCGTCCTGACCGCAATTGATCCCAAGGTTGCCATTATTATTCCCTCCCAAGGTTGCGTTGCCGTATCCCGCTTCTTCCAAGGGGATGCCCGCATTCTCGGGAGCCTGATGGCATCGGGGGTGCCGGTGATACTTGCCCGGTAGGGTAAAGGATTGTGCCGAAAGCGGCACTCCGGCGCGCGGGCGCGGAGGCTCAGGAAAAGTAGAGGCGCAGAGCGGTGCGATCGATCTGGGAGCGGATCGCGCCGTCGGGAATCCAGCGACGATAGCTGGCCAGCACATCGGTGTAACCGATACGCTTTTCATAGCCGACAAACGGCGCATCGCTGCCCCACAGAAGGCGGTCGGGCCCGACGCGGGCGACCAGTTCGCTGGCCACGGCCTGCGCCAGTTCCTCAAGATCGCCATCGGGATCGTCACGCCAGGCGGCGGTGCCCGGCAGGCGGAAGCCGCCCGACAGTTTGATCCAGGTATGCCCCATCTGCACAGCGTCCAGCATGGCCGCGAACCCGTCGCAGGCCAGCGGGTCGGCCGGGTCCGGGTGGCCGAAGTGATCGATCACAATATCGACGCCGCTTTCAAGCAACGCGTCGAGCACGGGGCGCAACTGCTGACCCTCGATCGCCACATGAACATGCCAGCCCAGATCGCGCACGCGGCGGAACAGCAGGCGATATTCGTCGGCGCGGAAATCAGGCATGCGTTCCTGCCGCGCCAGTTGCAGCCGGATGCCGACGATGCCGTCTGCCTGCATGCGTTCCAGTGTGTAGCGACCCACCGTGGGCGCGACGATGGCGGTGCCGCGTAAGCGGTGATTCCGGCGCAGCGCGTCGATGGTGTAATCGTTGTAAGTGCCCACGATGCTGAGGCCGGAAATCACCGCGAAATGGATGCCGTGGCGGTCCATTTCAGCCAGCAGATCTTCCGCCGTGAAAGCATAGTCAGGCTGAATCCATGCATCGCCCGAAACGGGCATGTCGGGCGCGAAGATATGCGCGTGGCAATCGACGAGCGGGTTGCCTCCCCCGTCTTTTGCGCCCGTGCTTATGTGATCGTCAGAACGCGACACCATTCCCCATCCCCTTCGGCGGCGCTTCAGCCGCGCGGATAATCGTTCGCGTTGAGCACCCAGCCGGGCATGTCGGAAAAGTCCGCGCGCGGTGGCGCGAAGATATCGACCAGCAGGTTCACACCCGGATCGACCGCCGCCGAGGTGTGGATCACGCGCGGCGGGATCACGCAGACGGACGGCGTGCCGCAGCTTTCGTGTTCGTCATCGCGCCATTCGGCCTTGTTCGCGGTCCACGGCCAGCGCAGGTGATGTTCATAGACCCCACCAATGGCCAGCGAGCACTGTTCGAAATTATCGTGGTGATGCGGGCTGAGCTTGGCCGGATCACGCGGGCCGAGCTGCGGCGGGAACACGTTGACCATGAACGTGGTGCAGCGAAATATCTTGCCGAAGCGCCCTTCCTGATCCGGCACGTCGAGGCTGTAGCTGCGGATGCGGAAACCGTCGGGCGGCGTAGGCCACGGCTCGAATGGCGGCACCTGCGGGTGTGGGCCGGCATAGTTCGCGGCATTGGCCACCTTTGCCGCAATATCGGCCGACTGCGTGGAGATCAGGCGCACCACCGGGCCTGCGCCGGTTACGGTAATCCGGCTATCACCCGGCGGCACCATTGTGACGGTGAAACCGGCGACATCCACCGTCTCGCCATCCGCTTCTACCCGTGCCGAACTGCCCGCTTCGGGAAGCAGGAGAACGTATTCGTCAACCTGGCCCTGACGTTCGAACACCGCCCCTGCCTCTGCTTCCGAATAGCAGACGACGAAGTTCTGGCCGCGCGTGTACCATGTGCGATGGCCCGGGCCGGTTTCCTGCGGTGCGCTGTCATAGAACCGCGCATAAGTGGAGGTGCCGAAAACCGAAGCTGGCTTGGCGCCGCCGCCGGCAGTGGAAAGCCGCGAGCGGGGATCGTCTGTCTCGTACATCTGCGTTACCTGTCGTTCTGCGCCTGACGGTATCCGTCGGACCAGGTGAGAAACGTCGCAGGCTGGCGCCCACTGACGGGATTGGCGAAGTGGAAGCCCATCGGCGCCACTTCCGGAAAGGGAGCGAAAGTCACGCCGCGCAGAGGAGCGTCGGGCGGATACTTGGCGACATCTTCCGGCCGGGGCCTGAACCGCGAACTGGCGGCGGGATCGATGCCCGCCCAGCCGCCGGTGTAATCGCCCAGCCAGACGTAATCGAGATCCATGCCGTGGATCTTCCAGACGCCGTTTTCGAGAACCGCCTGGTTTTCGTAGATACCCGAAATCCATGATCCGGGCGTTTCATGCGCGGAATTGAACTGGAACAGGCGAAGACGGATGTTGGCGCGCGAGCCATCTTCCGATGGGGTGACGTAGGGCTGCGTCTTCTGGTGGATCGCCATGCTGGGGCCTGTCCGGCCACGATCGCCATAGCGGTTGAACAGCGATCCGCGCACGCGTTCCCGCCCGACATAGGTGCCGATGTAAGAAAGCTCTTTCCAACCATCGATGGAGAACAGATCGGCGGTGCCGTTCCATTCGAATTCATCGATGTAGTAGCCATAGGCGTTCGAGACGTTTTCCGCCCCGTCGAACGCCTCTGCCCGCGCCAGCAGCGTCGCCGCATCGCCGGTGCCTGTAAAACTGGGCTCCTCATACAAGGCCATTCCAGCGGTGATTTTCGCGGGTGGTGTTTGCGGATAGCTGGCGCCCGGCAGGGGACGGGCCCAGCCATCGGCATAGGTGGCGCGCATGCGTGGGGTGCGGTGAAGCGCGGCGATCCGCCACTTGCCGTCGTTCCCCCGTGCCAGATCGAAGGTCTGCACGGCTGCGGACCAGAAAGTCTCCCCACCATGTTGGCCGGTCATTCCGATTTCGATCACGCGGACAGAGGCGCTGGCCCCGTCTGCCGCCACCGTGACGACCGGCATGAGTTGAGGGCGATCATTCAGTTCGCCGGTATCCAGCCCAGGAGTGCCAAAAGTATGAAGCGCGGTCAGCACGCCATCGCGCCCCGACCAGCGCCCCGCCCCGGCGATTTCCACCGATCCATCGGTGGTGAAAAGATCGGCGATGTCTTCATGCATCTGCCGGTCGAGGTAAAAGCCGAATGCGGCGACCAGATTGTCCGCGAGGCTGGCAGCCATCAGCAGCTCCGCCCTGGCTGCCAGCCCCCCGTCAGGCAGGACACTGGCCGCCGCCCGTCCGCGCGGAACAGGGGTTCCGGCCTGATCGGGCGTGTAGTGATAATCGACCCTGCCCACGAGCGCCGAGACACTGTGCCAGCCGCCGGCATAGGGCCCGGCATATTGCGGGTGATAGTGCATCCGGGCGATCTTCCAGTTGCCGCCATCCCGTGCGTAATCGATCACGTGGATGCCGCCCGCCCAGTCGGCGGCCCTGCCCGCCTGCCCTGTCAATGCGACCTCGTGCCAGCGGCCCCGTGCACTTTGCCCGTCGGGCGAAAGAGTGATGACCGGCGTCATGAACAATCGCAGATTCAGCCGATCGGCCGAAAGGCTGTCCGCGCCGCCGCCCATCGTGCGGCGCAACAATGCGTGAATATCATTCCGCCCGGATGCAGTGGTCGCCCCGTCCGTCCACACGCCAGCGGGCGTGAACAGAGCTGCCATGGCCGCCCATTGCCCGGCATCGGCATAGTGGCCCCACAGGTGCTGCAACCGCTTGATCTCGCGGATCGAGCGTATGTCCTCCAGCCGGGCAGTCTGTTCCGCCGCGCCGCCAGCCTGCGCCAGCGGGATTCCGCCGTTCGCCGCGCAACCCGCGACGATCGCGGCGGCACCGCCGAGCAGAAGCGCCCGGCGGCCTAAGCACATCGAAGCGCCGCTCACTTCGCCGCCCCCAGCGCCACCGCCTCGCGATAGACGCTGTCATCAATCAGGGTCGCAAGCTGGTCGCGAGAGCGAGCCGGGCGTTCATCCCGCGCGGCGAGCCATTGTTCTTCCACCACCAGCACATCGAGCAGATCCGAAGGCATCGAGGCGGCGAAGTTATGGTGCTTCCAGCCGTCCGCCACGTCCTGCGGATCATGTTCACCAATCGTGCTGACCAGTTCCTGAGCACGAGTTGGGTCCGTGCGGAGCGCCGCTGCCGCATCCATGATCGCGCGCACGATGGCCACAACCTTCGCCCGCTGGGCCGGATCTGCGAGATTTTCTGCCGTGGTGTTGAGATTGAACAACTCGCGATAAATGCCCTTGCCCTCGAACTCGACAGCATCGCCCTTCAGCGCGCGCAGAGCCTGTTCGCTGTAGGGTTCCCAGATCGCCACCGCATCGACATTGCGATCCTCAAGCTCCTTCGCCATCCGGTCCAGCGGCATCACCGACACGGCCTCTATGTCGTTGAACGACAGGCCATGTTCGGCCAGCATTCTCTCAACGAAATAGCCCGCCGAGGTGCCGGCGATGGTCGCTATGCGCTTGCCCTTCAGATCGGCGACCGTGTTGATGCCTGCCGAACGCCGGGCGACGATGCGATAGAGCCCCTCTGTCACGTTGAGCACGACGCGCACGTTCGGGTTTTCAACCGAGTAACGCAGAAGCTGCGTTTCAGCATGGGTGGCGACATCCGCCACGCCTTCTGACCCGTAGCCGGGAATATTGGCACCACCGACGAGGTTGGCGATGCCGCCCATCTTCACAGTGGCTTCGCCCGGATAGAACGCGTCTGCCGCCAGCAGCACGGGCGCGATCTCGAACGTCTGGATATTGCCGTGAATCGAGATAGGGCCCGGATCAGCCTCTTCCGCCGAAACGCAGGCCGAGAGCGAGAGGCCCGCCGCCATCAGCGCACACGCGATATTCCGCAGTGACATCTTCCCCATGCTTCCTCTTCCCCTTGTCGGCAGCTCTTGCCCGCCATCCATGTTCAGGCGGCTATCGCTATCCCGTTGATGAGGAACCGGCAATTTCAGCGACCCCTAAGTGCCGCACAGGAGAATATTGCCTTCCGGCCCATGCAAATACGCCCCACCATCAGCCCCTGACCCCGACGACAGCCGCCTGAGCCGCGCGCCCGAACAGGGTGCCATCGTTACTGACCATGACGAGAGAGTAGCCGTATTCGAGGTAGCGGAGCGCCTCCTCCACACTGGCGGCGGCGATGCCGCTGGCCTTGCCTGCGGCGCGGGCATCTTCAGCCACGCGCACGACCATCGCATCCGTTTCAGGATCGTCCGGCCGCCGTCCGCTGGAAAGGAACAGGTCCCCCAAGCCGACGAAAACGCCGCCGACCGTCTCGACATCAAGGAAAGCCGGGGCCTGTTGCAATATCTCCCACGCTTCAAGCTGGACCATCCGCAGGCAGCGATCGCCGCGCGCGATATAGTCGGCCATCGGCGCGAGCCCCCAACGCCCGGCGCGAGAGGTGGAGCCCAGCCCGCGAGTGCCGCGCGGCGCGAAGACCATCGCCCCCGTTATCCGTTCCGCCATGGCGACATCGGCGACATGCGGCACCAGCAGGCCGTCGGCCCCGGCATCGAGCAGCCGCTGGATCTGCGCGCCCGAACGATCCGACAGCCGGACGAGCGCAGCCATGCCCGCCCCCTGCGCGGCGACGATCATGCGGTATGCCGTTTCCATATCAAGCGGCGCATGTTCCAGATCGACGACGACGAAATCGAAACCGGCGTGGCCCAGCATCTCGACCGTTTCCAGCGCCGGAATCTTGACCCAGGTTCCGAGAAGTCCGTCCGCCTTGCGCGGGGGGTGGCCGAATTCGATCATCGATAATGTTCCCCGACGCCGGGAAGCTTAAAGCCGGCATCGCTTTTCATGCTCGAACCACGGCCAGCGGAACGGAAATTGCCCGAACCGGCACCAAAAACGAACGATTCCGCCTCGCGCTATCTCTCGCGGGCTGAGAGCGTTGGCGAGCGGGTGAGGACAGCCTAGCGCCGGGACATGGAACGCTATCCCGGAGCCACTATCCTGCCGTTGGGCGGCCAGAGCCCCCGCATCCACGAAACCGCTTTCGTCGCGCCCGGCGCGCGCGTGATTGGCGATGTTGAGATCGGCGCCGGAGCCAGCGTATGGTATAATTGCGTGCTGCGCGGCGACATCAACCGCATCGTTATCGGCGCGGGCAGCAACGTGCAGGACGGCACCGTGATCCATGTGGAGGACGAGCCCGACCTGCCCACACTGATCGGCGAAAACTCGCTGATCGGCCACATGGCGCTGCTCCACGGCTGCACGCTGGCACCCGGCGCCTTTGTGGGCATGGGGGCGATCGTGATGGACGGCTGTCATGTCGCATCGGGGGGTATGCTGGCAGCGGGCGCACTGCTGCCGCCCGGCAAGGTTATCGGCGAGGCGGAACTGTGGACCGGCCGCCCCGCCACGCTGCGCCGCACTCTATCACCAGCAGAACTGCAGGGAATGGCCAAGCAGACAGCGGGATATGTGCGAACGGCCGTGCGGCACAGGGCAGCCCTGAACGGGTGAACCGCCGCAGCGCACCTGCCACAGGCGGCGCCAATAGTTGAACGAGGGCGCGCACCGGGAAGGACCAGCTTTCTCGTGTGCCGGGGGCAGCCACTTACACGCCACTTAAAGTCCGATCTGCAAGTGTTTGCGAAGTAAGGCAGGTTTTCCACTCACACTTCCCGCACACCAATGCGAGTAACGGTCGTTATACAGGAACCCGACCGCAAGCTCTATTCGAAAGGGCAAATGCCAGCGCCCCTGCGGTAAAGTCGTCAACGGCGCCCACCCCCTAGTTAGCAGGCAATAAACCAGCCGTTAGAGGGGAGGATTAGATGCTCAACAGGGTTTTACTGGTTTCCGGCTCCGTCATTGCAATGGCCATGCACCAACCCGCCCTGGCGCAGGCTAATCCGGGAAACACCCAGGAAGAAGCCGAAGAAGCCCGCACCAGCGGCTTGAGCGAGATCGTCGTGACCGGCACCCGCATCGCCACCAACGTGCAGGATGTGCCGATCGCGATCACCGCGATCAGTTCGGAAGACCTTGAGGCGCAGCAGATCACCACTTTTGCCGATCTGGGATCGGTCGTTCCCAACGCTACGTTCCGTAAATCGCAAGGCATCTATGGTGCGGGTGTTTCCGTGACCGTTCGCGGCCTTGGTACGACGAACACGCAGTTCTCCTCGGAACCGGCGGTCGCCTATTACATCGACGACATCTATTATCCGTTCCTGTTCGGATCGAACTTCGACCTGCTGGATCTGGAACGGGTCGAAGTGCTGCGCGGCCCGCAGGGCACCCTGTTCGGGCGCAACGCGATTTCGGGTGCGGTGAACCTCGTTTCGCGCCAGCCAAGCTTTGGCGATTTCAGCGCTTATGTCGATGTTACCGTAGGATCATACGATCGCATCGACGCGCGTGCCGGCATGAACATCCCACTCGCCGAAAACCTGGCCGCCAGCATCTCGGTCGCTTCAAAGAAGCGTACGGGTTACATGGAACTGCTGGATTTCAGCTGCGAAATGTATCGCAAGGGAACGCCGGAACTGGCGGGCACCTTTCCGTTCCAGAGTTCAAAGACAAGTTGGGTCGGCGGGCGGCAGCCAGACAACTGCGTGATCGACCATTATGGCGGTGAAGACATGCGCGCTGTGCGTGGCGCGCTACGCTGGGAGGCGACGCCTGATATCGAGCTGAATATCTCTGGCGACTATACGAAATCGAACAACGAATCCGCCGCGGAGAAGGTGTTCGAGTATGATTACCAGCTTAACTATGGGAGGCTGCGCGATCTTGATGAATTCGGCAATGCCTGGGGCCCCTATAACGGCATAATCGACGAAACGGCCCCTGCCGTGAACAAGAACTTCATCACCATGTTCGACCGGTATTCGATACCGGGCACACCGTTCCGGTGGGACGAAAGGTTCGAAACAGACGATCTCTACAGCACCTATGACAATATGTGCGATCCCATCCCCGCGGGAACGCAGATCCCTGGGAACACCTATTACAATGGCTCTCTGTTCCGGGGTGGCAATTGCTGGGGCCGAACCGTTCCGGTCGAGAACTGGGGCGTCAACGGCAAGCTGCGCGTAGGCGTGACGGACGACATCGAGGCGATGGCGATTGCCGGATACCGGCGGATCTACACGCGCTTCGGCGCTGGGTGGGACGGCACGCCCCTGGCCGATTCCATCATCTATCACGAAGATACGATGACGTACTGGAGTGGCGAACTGCGCCTGACCGGACAGCACGGATGGCTGGATTGGGTCGCAGGTCTTTTCTACTATGACGGCAAGGCGGTGGAGAACGGCCACCCGCAGAACGTCCGCAACGGCACGCAGCAGTTCCACGATGTCATCTATCATCCGGAAGCCAAGGCTGCCTATCTGAACGCCACCCTGCGGCCCTATGAGCTGTTCGGCATCCTCGACGGTTTGAGCATCAACGGCGGCATCCGCCGGTCGCGGGATGAGAAGTTCGTGGAATATTCGGCGCTGTTCGACAATTCCCTTCCCGGATCAACCACGTTCCGGCCGGGATCGAGCAGCACCGTTTTCGACGTGATGATCGAAAACAGCCGTTGGGACTGGAAGGTCGGCGCCGACTACGAAGTCACTCCAGACATCATGGTCTATGCCTCCGCAGCAACAGGATATCGCCTGCCGGGGTTCCAGACGCGCATCTTCCAGGCGGGACAAATTCAGCAGGAATATCCCACCGCGCTGATCAGCTACGAAATCGGCTTCAAGGCCGATCTGTTGAACCGGCGCCTGCGACTGAACGGCGCGGCGTTCCGCATGGACTATTCAATGCGGAACGGTTCGTTCAGCGGTCGCGAACCGCGTTATGATGTGAACAGCCCCACCCTGCAAATCCTGCCGGGTAACGAAACGCTGATCACCGACGGGCCGGATAACACGCAGTTCTCCGATGACTTCAGCAACTGCCGACCGTACAACGCCGCCACTGACGGCGCGCCCAATGGCACCACGGTAGGCATCACTTGCATCGGGCGTTCATGGAATTACCCGGTAGCAGACGGCGATCCGATCCAAGGTCTGGAACTGGAAGTCACGGCCGAGCCAATCGATGACCTGACTATCAACTATTCGTTCGGTTACACCGACCGCGGTTCCACTACCGGACGACCAGTTGGCTTCCCGGACTACACCATGAACGGGGGCATCCAGTACCGTCTGGAAGTGCCGGACCTGGCAGGCACGATCACGCCGCGCCTGGACTGGTTCTGGATCAGCAAGGTCGCGTGGAGCACAGACTATACCCACCTCGACGATCCGGCACGTTCCACGTTCAATGCCCGTATTACATATAACAATCTGGAAGACGGCTATAATGTCTCCCTCGGCGTCACTAACCTGACGAACGAGAAGTACTATCGCCAGAAGACGATATTCATTCAGGGCCTGGGCGCCGGGGCAAATATGGGACAGCCATCCAATCCCCGCGAATGGTATCTTAATGTGAGCAAGTCGTTCTGATCTTTCATGGCAATATAATTCTCCGTTCGACCCGGGCGATGGGTGTGTCCATCGCCCGGGTAGTGGCAGCGAAACGGGGCAAGAAAATTCAGACAGACGGAGAGCGATGGTAATGGATTTCTTGCAGCCAGCAGGCATGATTTCCCGCAGGGCGATGCTCATATCCGGATCGGCTTCGGCGGTATTATATTCCGCAATTGCAAGGGGCCAGACGGGCGGAGCGATCCGATCGTACGAGCCAGCGCGAAAGCTGACCAATGTCGATCATGCGGTTGTCTATCAGCGCGATGACGAGATGACCGGCTGGCCGCACACGATGGGCTACTGGAATTTCGGCGATGGCGAGCTGTTGCAGCAGGTGACATCGATCACCACCCGATACGGCAGCGCGGATGACATCAGCCACGACAATCTTGGGCGCGAGGGGCTGGGCAGCAAGTCGGTCGCGCTTCGGTCGCGCGATTGGGGCCGCACCTGGGAAGAACCGGTCATCAACATGATGACGAATGCCGACCCGGCGATGGCCGGGGCAAAGACGATGGGCGATCTTCAGCCGATCGACTTTCTGGACAAGAACACCATCCTATCCAACAGCGGGGCCGGTTTCGGCACGCCCGAAGGCCGCACCGACGTGCGCGTATCGCGCAATCGGGGCCGGACATGGAGCCCATCCATCGCCGTGCCCAAGGATGCGCTGCATTCCATATCCGGGATGAATTCGGTCCTCGTCCGACCCGATGGCACGGCGCTGATCTGGTTGATCGAAGTCGACAAGGAAGGGTGGAACCGCCACCCCTGCGTCTTCGCCCTGCCGCCGGGCGGCACGGATTTCCATTTCCTGACTTTCATCACGCCGAAGCAGGACCCGTACTACGCCGCCAACGGCGATTATCAGAGCACCTATCGCTTCGGCGGGCATCGCTGGTTCTATCCGCGCGGCTATATGCTGCCGAGCGGGCGGATGCTGTGCGTGCTGCGTTGCCAGCGCGACCCCACGGGCGTGATGTGGACCGAAGTGTTTTCCAGCGACGACCGCGGGCGGACATGGCAGTTCCTGAGCCGGGTGAATGACTTCGGATCGCCCGGCAGCCTAGTGCAATTGCCCGATGGGCGGCTGGTCATGGTCTATGGCTATCGCCTGATGCCCAGCGGCATCCGCGCCAAGGTGAGCGAGGACGAAGGCAAGACCTGGGGGCCGGAACTGATCGTCCGCGACGATGGCGGCAGCTGGGATCTGGGCTACCCGAACGCCTGGGTCACCGACGACGGCAAAGTCGGCGTGATCTATTATTTCAACAGCAAGGACGACCCTGTGCAGGTGAACGGCGGCAAGCGCCATATCCAGCGCACGATCTTTTCAGTCGATTGAGAGCGGGGGTTGTGATGGCTTTTTCACGGCGACTTTTCGTCCTCGCCAGCGCCTGTTCGCTGGGCCTTCTGGCGACGGGATGCGCGAGCACGAGCAACGCCGGAAGTGCCGTTACCGGCGGTCCGGTGACAGTGCCGATGGCCGCCGGATCGGCGGATGCCCTGCTCTATCGCCCTTCCGGCACAGGGCGTTGGCCCGCACTGCTGGTGTGGACCGATGCAGAGGGCCTGCGCCCGGCCTATGCCGAGATCGGGCGCAAGCTGGCCGCGGCGGGATACGTGGTGCTGATCCCCAATGCCTATTATCGCAGCGTGAAGCTGGACGGCAGCGTGGCCGCGCCCGCCCTGCCCCCCGCCGAGGCGCGCGAACGAAGCACCGGATGGCGGACAGCGGCTGACGAAGCAGCCCAGATCGCGGACAGCCGCGCCCTGATTGCCTTTCTCGATTCCCAGCCCGACACCGACACCACGCGCGGCGCGATGACGCTGGGCTTCGATTATGGATCGGCCAGCGCATTTTATGCCGCCCGCGCGGTTCCGGCGCGGATCGGCGCGGTGGCGGCGCTCTATCCATCAGGAACCGCGACGCCGCGCCCCAACAGCCCGCACCTGTTCGTCAACCAGAGCCGCGCCGCATACTATGTGGCGCTGGCGCGCAACGACGATGCGCGAGAACCCGGCGACAAGGATGATCTGAACAAAGCGTTTGCCGATGCCGGGCTGGAAGGCACGGTGGAAGTGCTGGCGGCCGACCATGGCTTCGCAATTCCCGGTTCGCAGGCTTTCGATCAGGCGGCGGCCGATGCGGCCATCGCCCGCGCGCTGGAACTGTTCGCAAGCCGATAGCGCCAGAAGATCCGGCGCGTTCGCAACGCCGCCGCGATCAAGTTACCCGCCTCTCTCGCTGATAGCATTGCAACTACATCAGGGCGCGGCCGATCGGCGGCATAACACAGCGTCATTTGGGGTGGAGGGGTTTTCGCATGTTCGATCGCCGCACGCTTATCGGTTCCGGTCTTGCCGCAGCGGGCGTCGCCGCGCTGCCTAAGTCAGCGCTCGCGCACGTTATCGTGCCGGAGTTCAAGCTCTACGACACGCACGGCCATTTCTATACGAACGACGCCGACAAGTACCCGTTCAATTCGCGCACATCGCGTTATGGCCCGGAGATCATGGTCGCGAAGGCCATGCGATTCCCGCAAACCCCCAAGGAAGTGTTCGCGTTCTGGGACGAGAACAACATCGCGAAGGGTGCAGGCGTCCAGTATTCGAGCACATATCGCTTCGATAACCGTTATCTGCTGGATATCTCCGCCGAACATCCCGACCGGATCATCCCGGTGGTCATTCTGGACCCCGAGGCCGAGGATACACCCGCCCAGCTGGAAAAGATGGCGCGCGAGAACAAGATCGCGGGCGTCCGCTGGACCGGATCCCCCACGCCCGTTCCGGGGCAGGCAGCCGGGCCGGGCAACCGGGATAATGACGATTTCGCCTTCCTCTCACCAACCGCCGCCCATTCATGGGAAGCAGCGAACCGGCTGGGTCTGCTGGTCGTGCTGATGCCGATCGGCGGCAATACGCCGGGCGCAATGGCGAAGGTGGCGCAGCACGCCAATCGCTATCCCAACGTGAACATCCTGCTGGACCATATCGGCTTCCCGCGGGCTGAGCTGGGGCCGGACTTCGGCCTTTCCCCGCAGCACCGCGAATTGGCGCAGTTGAGCAATGTCTATTACAAGTACACGACCCTGCTGATCGAGCAGTTGCACGCCGCGCATGTGCCGTTCCAGCCCTTCCTAGAACACATGGTGCAGACTTTCGGCGCCAACAAGATGACCTGGGGCAGCGACGTGGGCAACACGCCGGGCAGCATGTTCATGTGGGTGCAGCACGCGCTCGATTCCGCATCCGGCCTTTCGCAGGAACAGCAGCGCGACCTGTTCTACAACACCGCCGAGCGGATCCATGTCCCCGGCGGGCGCGGCCCGGCCCGGTAAGGGCCACCCGGCAGGCAATCGAGGAGCATCATCGTGGCCACAACCTATGCGGCGCCGCGCGCCCCGCGCCATGTCGATCATTCCGTGGTTTATCGACGCGAGGACGAGTTCTGTTCATGGCCGTTCACCAGCGGCTTCTGGGAAACGGGCGACGGCACGCTGATCGCCAATTTCGCCACGCGCAACGTCAGCTACGGCAGCGGCGACGCAATCCGGCATGACGTGCTGGGGCAGAACAGCAGCAACCCGCGCACCGTGACGGTGCGATCGCGCGATCGTGGGCGTACCTGGGGCGAACCGCAGTACAACATGATGGCGGGGCCGGGCGGCGAAGGGCGCGGCCGATCGCGGGAGGACATGTCCACCCGGTTTGCCGATCCGGTCGATTACCGCGACCCCAACGTGCTGGTTTCCAGCGGCAGCATGGGTGGCTTCGCGACATCGGGCACGCAGGGCACCGCCCGCATTTCACGCGATGGCGGCAAGACCTGGGGTGAGACGATCCTTGTCCCGCTGGACCACCTGGCGTCGATGACCGGCGTTCATTCCACGCTGGTGCGCCCCGATGGCCGCTGCCTGATGTTCATGTTCTCCGTCGAAAGCGACAATAGCCACCGTCGCCCGCTGGTTTACGGCAGCGTCGATCAGGGGCGCGAGTTCCGTTTCATGTCATACATCGTCCCGCGCGAGGACCCGTTCGGGAACGCGGATGGCGATTACAACGACCCCAGCGTCGCCTTCGTGGGGCACCGCTGGTTCTATCCGCGCGCCTACATGCTGCCCAGCGGACGCATTCTGTGCATCACCCGCTGCCAGCGCGACCCCACGGGCGTGATGTGGAGCGAGGTGTTCTATTCCGACGATGGCGGAGATACCTGGGGTTTCCTGAGCCGGGTCAACGATTTCGGCGCACCAGGCAATCTGGTGATCATGCCCGATGGACGGATCGTGGCGGTCTATGGCTATCGCCTGATGCCCGCCGGTATTCGCGCCACGGTGAGCGAGGACGGCGGCAAGACCTGGGGGCCGGAAATCATCGTCCGCGACGACGGCGGAAGCTGGGATCTGGGTTATCCCAATTCATGGCTGGTCGACGATAACACCATCGGCACGCTCTATTACTTCAACAGCAAGGACGATCCGGTGCAGGCCAATGGCGGCGTGCGCCATGTGCAGCGGAGCGTGTTCACGATCGACTGACCCGCAGGAAGAAGCGCGGCGGCAACGGCAGAGAGAGGGTAGCAATTCGCATGGCGATGTTCGACTGGTATCGCGAGGCGAACCGCAAGACCCGGCGCATTTTCTGGACCTGCAGCGCAGGCTGGGCGATGGATATGGCCGACGGGGTGGTCTATTCATACCTGATCCCCGTGCTGGTGGCCGCACTAGGCATGTCGCTGGTGGAAGCCGGCTTCATTTCCAGCGCGAACTTCTTCGCCGCCGCGATCGGCGGCTGGATAGGCGGATGGCTGTGTGACCGGTACGGTCGGGCGCGCATCCTGCAGATCACGATCCTATGGTTCTCCCTCTTCTCGTTCCTTTCCGGCTTCGCGCAGAATTACGAGCAATTGCTGATCCTGCGCGTACTGCAGGGCCTGGGCTTCGGGGCCGAATGGGCGGTGGGCGCGGTACTGCTGGGCGAAGTGATTAACCCGAAGCACCGCGGCAAGGCACTGGGCACCGTGCACAGCGGGGCGGCAGTAGGATCGGGGCTGGCGGCGCTGCTGGCAGGCCCGGTCGTGGCGTGGATCGACGATCCCGACCTGGGCTGGCGGATCGTGTTCTGGGCCGGAATCCTGCCCGCGCTGCTGATCTTCTTGGTACGCCGGGATTCCGACGATTCCGACGTTTTCAAGCGCGCCCTCGCCCGCCAGAAGGAAAGCGGCGTAAGCCATTCAATGGGGGCGATCTTCACGCCCCGCGTCCTTCGCATCACGCTGCTGACCGCCCTGCTTTCGCTGGGCGTGCAGGGGGCGGCCTATTCGATCAGCAATTACCTGACCTCTTTCCTCAATCTGGAACGCGGCCTGTCCATCGCCATTGCCGGTACGCTGGTGCTGATCAACAGCGCGGGCGGGTTCTTCGGGTTCATCACCAACGCCTACATCAGCGACGCGATCGGGCGGCGGAAGGTGTTTCGTCTGTTCGGTGCGGGCTTTGTCCTGACGGCGTCGTTCTATCTCTATGGACCGCTGGGCGACAATGTCATGCTGCTGGCGCTGGCAGGCTTCGTCTATGGGTTCTTCCAGTTCGGCATGTACGCCAGTTTCGGGGCCTATTTCACCGAACTGTTCCCGACCGAGTTGCGCGGCACCGGACAGGCGTTTGCCTATAACTTCGGCCGTGCGGGCAGCGCCGCCTTCGTCAGCCTGGTGCCGATCGTGGCGCTGACCGCCGCGATGGACCTGAGCGCGGCGATGCTGCTGCTGGGTGTGTGCGGGATCGTATTCGTGCTGATCGCCACACTGCTGCTGCCGGAAACTGCCGGGAGCGAGCTGAGGGACCTTGCCGCCGAGGAGCCGGGCCCCGCCCTGACCGAAGCGGCTGCGCCACCCGCGGGATAAAGCAAAACCGGGATCGCGTAAGAAGGCTTACCCCAGCCCTCAATCTCCGAACGAACAGGTGCGAGAGGGAATCGGGAGAGCGACATGCGCTCTCCCGTCCCCCTCATGTCATTCCGCGGTTTCCATGACACCGGCTTCAGGCGGCGTCAGTTCGATGTGGATGCCATCCTGTTCAGGCCCGTTGGGAGGCATCTGATAGCCGTGGGCGATCAGGCGCGATTGGGGCAAGAGAACGCTGGGCACGCTGTCAGGCCAGTAGAATTCAGGCACACGGCCGGACACCGGGTTCTTGTAGTGGAACCACATCGGCAGGATGTCCGGCCAAGCCAGCGTGACGCCGGTGCCACCCCGGAAATGTTCCGCGCGGCGCCCCAGTTCCGTCATCAGGATATCGGGGGGATAGCGCTCGACCAGCGGGCTTTGCCCGGCAGCGCCGCCCGGCGGAGTGGGGGCGACGCCGGCCCAGCCTTCACGCCAGTTGCGGGTGGACATGTAGTGTTCGTCGATCGTCAGGCTCCACAGCCGCCAGATGCCGTCTTCGAGCACGGCCTGATCGTTGGGATACATGCCGCTGTTGAAGCCGGGCGACATCATGCCGCCGCCCGCCCCACCATCCGGACGCCGCATCTGGGTGCGCGGCTGGAACAGGCGGGCGCGCAGATTGGCGGAGCGGCCATCGTAAGACACATGGATAACCGGCTGAAACCGCCAGTGATAGGAAATGCCCGCGCGTGTCTCAGGCGGGGGACCATACATGGCGTTGGCCGCACCCTTGATCCGATCCTGGCCCATATAGAACCCGGCGAAGGGCGAATGCTTGTTGCCGTCTTTGGCGAACATGCCGCCCATTTCGTCCCAGTGGAAATCGTCGAGGTAATAGCCGTAGGCAGCGGAGATGTTTTCCACCCCGTCATAGGCATGAGAACGCTGAAGGCGCCGCTGGGCATCCAGCAGCCGCGCGGTTTCGTCACCCGATTGCGGCGCGCTGACGGCCGAGGGCAACAGAGCGGTCAGCGGGTCTGCACCCGCTTCGGTGAAACCGGCGATAGTCACCTTTTGCCCCGTTACCGGGTGCGGTTCCGTGAAAGCGGGCAAGGTAGAGGCGAGATGCGAAGTGCCGCCCCTGCCCCAACCCGCCGAATAATCTGCCCTTAGCAGGGGATAGAGCCGCATTTCCCTGACCTTCCACAGACCTCCATCCAGGACCATGCGGTTGCGGAACACCTGAAATTCCCAGCCCGAGGTGCCGGCTGCATTATCGCCCAGCATGCCGAGCGCGATCCCCCGCACATAGGCCTCGCGATTGCCGGGCATGACGGTGACCACGGTGTCGAACAGCGGGTAATCATTGAATTCGCCGTGCTTTACGTCCTGCGCGCCCATCCGCTCCATCGCGCGGCGGACACCGTCCTTGCCACTGAACACACCGGCCCCGGCAATCTCAACCAGTCCGTCATCCGCGAACAGATCGACCACGTCGTCCCACATCTTGCGGTCGACGTAGTAGCCATAGGCGTTCTGCAGGTTGCGCACCGCGTCTTCCGCGTTGAGCGCGTCGATGCGCGATTCCAGCCCGGCGAGGTTCGCGTTGCTGGCAGGCGCGGGCCCGACCGGATCAGGAATCGGAACGCCGGATTCGTCGAGCGTGAAATGAAACGGAACCATGGGCAGTTCGGCATTGCCGACATTGGCCCAGCCCTGATCGTAATCGCCGGTATATTGCGGGTAATAGTGCTGGCGCGAAATCTTCCATACTCCGTCATCCAGCACATATTCGTTTTCGTAAATGCCGCCTTCGATCAGGGTCTTGCCCCGGCCGTCCCCGGCCATTGTCATGCCCATCCAGCGGGCCTTGGCGGAGCGGCCGTCCACCGAAAGGTTGACCAGCGGGTCTTCGATGAATTCCGTATGCAGCGCGCCTTCCGCCAACCCGCGCCGTTCGCCCAGTCGCTGCTTCAGCCAGCGGGTAATGGCGGCGCGGCCGCGCACCGTGCGATCGCCCCAGATCAGTTCCGCATTGTCCGCAAACAGAGCGGCCATTTCATCCGCCAGCGCGAACTGTGCGTATTGGGCGTAGAAGCGTTGCAGATCCTTCACGGCGCGGACCGATTCCACGCGTTCCACATCACGGGCCAACTCGTCGATCCTGGCCTGATCCACGGCTTGAGCCATGGCATGGGGCGATCCGGTCACCAGCAGCAACGCGGCAAATCCGGCGGCTAAACGCGATTGCACAGGGGCCTCTCCTCGTCCGATTTTCCGACTGCTTATAGCCCGAGCATCGGGGAGAGGTCGCAGGCGCACAAGCCAGCTTCTGGGCGCCATTCTGCCAGAGCCAATCTTTTGCGCCCATTCAGTCAAGTGAGAAGGCCAAACGGGCCGAAACCCGCGTTCGGGCGAGTTGACTTGTTTCAGATGCAGGCGCAGTTTTGCAGGGTTCGCCCCCTTTGTGGGCGGTGGCTATCGCGTGAAAAGCGCGAAGCCGGGGAGAGAGCGGCACGATGGAACTTCTGTCCACACATGGGCTGCCCACAATCGGCAGAGCGGCGGCATGGGCGGAGCTTTACGCCACGCGCATGAGCCAGTGCGAATTCACGCCCGGAAACAACGACAAGTTCGACGCCGAACTGCGGATCGGACAACTAGGCCCGGTCAAGCTGGCCCGCCTGACCGTCGACAATTGCAGTGTGGAGCGCAAACAGAGCCACATCGCCCGCAATTCACCGCGCATCTATAATTTCCTGCTGCAGGCGGAAGGGGCGAGCACGTTCTATCACTGCGGGAAAGAGGCCACTCTGGTCGCGGGGGATTTCGTCCTGTGCGATACCGGTCTGCCGCACTATTTCATGACACGCGACCATTCGATCACCGTCATGGTGCGCGTTCCGGGAGAGATTTTGCGGACCTATCTGCCGACGCCGGAACAGTTCTGTGGCCAGCATCTGGGGCATGCCAGCGGATTGACCGGCACCGTGGCCGCCATGGTGCGCGAGCTGAGCGGCGGCATCGACAGTTCCATGGGCCCGGATTACGAGGACCGCGTAGCCCGCTATCTGCTGGAAATGATCTCCATGTCCTACACCATGGGCGTGGATACGGTTGAAGAAGCGTCCGCGATCGCATGGCAGCGGCGCAAGGACGTAATCCAGTATATCGAGGATAACCTGCGCGATCCGGAGCTTTCGCCCGCATCGATTTCCGCCGGTCTGCGCGTTTCGCCGCGATACCTGCGAACGGTGTTCTCATCGGGCGGCGAGAAGATGAGCGCCTATGTCCTGCGGCGGCGGCTGGAGGAATGCGCACGACAGATGTGCAATCCTGCATGGAACGCCCACACTCTGACGGAAATCGCGTTCTCGTGGGGGTTCAACAGCGCCGCCCACTTCACACGCACTTTCCATGAGAAGTTTGGCGTGCCGCCGCGCGAATATCGCCGGCAGGCAGGCGCCGCCCGCAACTGATTTCACCATGCTGAAGCGATGAGCGGCGCGGCCCGTTTCCGGGCGCGCTCGTTTGCGTGTGTGCCTGTCGCAAAAGCGTGGCGTGCGGCCGAACCCGCGAAAATTTCGACAGACAAATAATCTCGCCCGGACAGGCAAGTGGCCGCCGCCAAGGGGCCTGTATTCCACCTGACGCCGACATGGTTCGGCACGCCGGGCCGACAGCTGAAATCGTCCGCCCGGCGGCAACCAAGGCTGCATGCGTCCGGACAGAATCCACCGAGAACCCGAGACGCGAGGGAGGAATGAAACGGTATGGCGATGCAGTTGCTCGATACCCACGCGCACCTGATCGCCGACGACTGGGACAGATATCCAGCCCGTCCGTTCACCCCCGACCTGCCGGTTCCGGACCGTCCGGCGTTCACCGTGACAGCCGAGCAGTTGCTGGCGCTGATGGACGAACACAATGTGGACCACGCCTGTCTGGTCCAGCGGGGCCACGTCTATGGCTATGACAACAGTTACATCCTCGATTCAGCGCAGCGATACCCCGACAGGTTCCATCCCATCGTAATCCTGGACACGCAGGATCCGGCGACTGCGGGCAGCTATCGCCGGATGGTTGAGGAATATGGCGTGGCCGGTTTCCGCATGGCGACCAGCCGGCCATGGCTGCTCGACACCGCATGGATGAGTTCACCCACCGCGATGGCGGTGTGGCGGGCCTGCGCCGATCTGGGCACCCCGATGACGCTGATCGTCTTCAACAATCAGCTTCCCTATGTCCTCCCTCTTACGAGGATCATTGCGCGGGAATATCCCGACCTGCCGATCGTGCTGGACCACGGGGCCATGCCCTATGGCATGTCGCAATACGAAGTGGCGTTGATAGAGGAAGCTGGCGGCACGGTTACAATGCCCCCACCACCGCATTTCGGTATCGATACGACGATCTCCATCTTCGAGGACGTGCCCAACGTCCATTTCAAGATCACCGAGATCAACATGGAAAGACTGGTGAAAGCCGGGGTGAGCGCAGCCGATCTGGTGCGCCGCATGGTCGATGGCTTCGGGCCGGACCGGCTGGTCTGGGGTTCCGACGTGGGCCAGAGCATGTTGTGGGACTATGCCGAGAAAGTCCGGATGGCGATCGGAGCGGCGGCCCAGCTCAACGAGGCGGAGCAGCGGTCATTCCTGCATGACAACGCCGCGCGCATCTATCGATTGAACAGCCGCCCGTAAAACTCAGGCTTCGTTCGTTAACGCGGCTTCGAAAAGGCGGCGGATGCGGCTTTCGACGTCAGCGGCGCCCTGGCACAAGGGTTCTACCGCCATCATCGTCCGCATGATCGTCATCCCCATCCACACAGCCATCAGGCTGCTGGCGCGCATTTCAGCACATTCGCCGCCCAGCCTGTCTGCAAACGGCCTGAGCACATCCTTACGCAACGCCTCGCGGACGATCGCGGAAGCGGTCGGGGAAGATACCGATCGCAGCATGATCAGCAGACGTTCGACATGGTCGCTGCCGTCCGTATCCTGCTGTGCGAACATCTGGGCCAGATAGGCAGGAATTTCTGCCTGCGAGATTTCGGGAGGCAGGATTTCCCCCTTCTCGGCCACATGAAGCACGGCCTGAAACAGTTCTTCCTTGCTGCCGAAATAGCGGCTGACCAGCGCCACATCCACGCCGACATCCCCGGCGATGTCACGCAGGCCCACATTCTCGTAACTTTCCCGCAGGAAACGCTTGTGAGCGGCGTGGAGCATCGCCTGCTTCGTCGCGGCGGCCGATTTGGGCCGGGGAAGATCACAAGGTGAAGATGTCATACACAAAACCCGTAGCGATAAATGCAATTCATATCCACCAGCTATGTCTACAGGTGTTGACTCGTGATGAACGCAGTCCTAGTTGGCGCGTCATCACCTGTTGACGCTGCATTGCAGCATGGAAGGCGGACCCTCGGTCCGATCTCAGAAAATGGCTCCACGCTTCTTCGCATTCCTGGCCGCGCTGACTCTGGCGGCTTGTTCAGGCGGGCAGGATGCCGCCCCCCCCCCCGCACCCGAAGTGACAGTGGCAAAGCCACTGGCGCGCACGATTCGCGACTGGGACGATTTCGTCGGCCGGTTCGAAGCGGTGCAGGATGTGGAGGTTCGCCCGCGTGTTACCGGATACCTCCAGCGTATCCACTTTACCGACGGGCAGTTTGTCCGTGCAGGCCAGCCGCTGTTCACGATCGACGCCCGGCCATCGCAGGCCGCGCTGGCGCAATCCCGCGCGCAACTTGCCCGCGCGCAGGCGGTGCTCGCCAATGCGCGGACGGAACTGGCGCGATCCGAAACGCTGGCCGCCTCGCAAGCCGCAAGCCAGGAAGAAGTGGAGCAGCGCCGGGCAGCGGTTCGTGCCGGAGAGGCGGAGGTCAACGCCGCCCGCGCCAGCGTTCGCGCACAGGAACTGGATGTAGGCTTCACCACCGTGCGCGCGCCGATTTCAGGGCGCATATCCGAACGACTGGTCGATGCAGGTAACAGCGTGATCGCAGATCAGACGGTGCTGACCCGCATCGTTTCCATGGACCCCATCCACTTCTCGTTCGAAGGTTCGGAAGCGCTGATACTCAAGTACCAGCGTGAAAAGAGCGCCAGCACCGGTTCCCCCGTGCGGGTGAAACTGCAGGACGAAGACAGCTATAACCACCAGGGCCGGATCGACTTCATCGATACGGTCATCAACCCCGGTTCCGGAACGGCCAAGGGCCGCGCCGTGCTCGGCAATGCGGACGGTTTCCTGAAACCCGGCATGGTCGGGCGCCTGCAACTGGCCGGATCGTCCGAATATCAGGCCCTCCTTGTGCCCGACACGGCAATCGTGACCGATGCTTCCCGCAGGCTGGTCTATGTTGTCGATGGCGAAAATGCCGTGGCGGCGAGGCCGGTCGAACTCGGCCCTCTGGTTGGCGAACTGCGGGTGATCCGCAGCGGCCTTCAGGCAAATGACCGGGTGGTCATCGGCGGTGTGCAGCGCGCTCGCCCCGGGCAGAAGGTCCAGCCGAAGGACGGTGAGATCAAGGCGACCAACGCCCCCGCTGGCGCCAATGGCTCTCCCGCCCGCGCTCCTCAGGCTTCCGCAGCCGAAATCGTGGCGACGGCAGAGTAACGAGCGATGAACTTTTCCCGCTTCTTCATCGACCGGCCGATCTTCGCGGCCGTGATCGCGATCGTCATCACGCTGATCGGCGCCTTTGCCTTTCCGCTGCTGCCGCTGTCGCAATACCCGGAGATCGCGCCCCCCACGATCGTGATTCAGGCGCCCTATCCCGGCGCTTCGTCCGAAACGATCGCCGAAACGGTGGCCGCCCCGCTGGAGCAGGAAATCAACGGTGTGGAGAACATGCTCTACATTCAGAGCTCCTCCACCCAGGGTCAGTCACAGATCACCGTTACGTTCGAGCCGGGAACCGACCTCGATGCCGCGCAGGTGCTGGTGCAGAACCGCGTCCGGCTGGCCGAACCGCGCCTGCCCGAACAAGTCCGGCAGGTGGGCGTCACCGTAGCCAAGCAGCAGACCGGGTTCCTGTTGATCGCCACGTTGACGGCGGAAGAGGGTTCCGGCCTGGATATCGATTACGTCGGCAACTACGCGCAGACCGTCATCCGTGACCGCCTGTTGCGCCTGCCCGGCGTGGGCGGCGTCAACGTCTTCGGTGGCGGCAGCTATTCGATGCGCATCTGGATCGACCCGGATCGCGCTGCGGGCCGCGACCTGACTTCGACCGAGATCGTCGCCGCTCTTCGCGCGCAGAACGTGCAGGTTGCCGGCGGCGCACTGGGCCAGTCGCCCAACAGCGCCAATCCCGCGTTTGAAGTGCCGGTCGACGTACAGGGCCGCCTCGCCACGGCAGAGGAATTCGCCCAGGTCGTGCTTAAATCCGATCCCGCGACGGGATCGATCACGCGGCTGGGCGATGTCGCGCGTGTCGAACTGGGCAACCAGGATTACGGCATCCGGGCGTTCTATAATGGGGGCCGCAGCGTGGCTCTGGCCATCATTGAACAGCCCGGCGCCAATTCCCTCGATGCCGCGGCTCTGGTCGAGCAGGAACTTGAGTCCATGTCGGCGGAATTCCCCGCCGGTCTGACTTACGCGACGCCATACAACCCGACAGAGTTCGTCAAAGCCTCGGTAGAGGCGGTGCAGGAAACGCTGCTGGAAGCGGTCGTGCTGGTCGTTCTGGTCATCATGGTGTTCCTGCAGACATGGCGCGCGGCGATCATTCCGATCATCGCCATCCCGATCGCGCTGGTCGGCACGTTCGCCGTGCAGCTCGCGCTCGGCTTCTCGATCAATTCGCTTTCGCTGTTCGCGCTGGTGCTGGCCGTGGGCATCGTCGTCGATGACGCAATCGTGGTGGTCGAGGCGGTAGAGAAGCACGTTCGACAGGGCGTTTCGCCGCGCGAGGCCGCCTATCTGACGATGCAGGAAGTTTCCGGCGCGCTGATCGCCATCGGGCTTGTGCTGGTTTCCGTGTTCATCCCGACAGCCCTGACGCCCGGTATCCCCGGCATCTTCTATCGCCAGTTCGCGGTGACGATCGCGGCCGCCGCCACGATCTCTCTAATCGTGTCGCTGACCCTTTCCCCCGCCCTGGCCGCGCTGCTGCTGAAGCCGCACGAGCATAACGATGTCGATCACGGGCCGCGCTGGTCGCGCCCGCTGCGCGTGGGCATGGAGAAGTTCAATCAGGGCTTCGACTGGCTTTCCGACCGCTATGGCAGGCTGACCGCGCGCACCGTGCGGATGGCCTCCATCATGCTGATTATCTATGCCGGGCTGCTGGCGCTGACCGGCTGGCGCCTGTCAGACACCCCCACCGGCTTCATCCCCGAACAGGATCAGGGCATCCTGATCGGCGTCGTCCAGATGCCGCCGGGCGCCTCGCTCGACCGCACGAACGAAGTGCTGGATCAGGCATACGAGACCGCCATGGCGCAGGATGGCGTGGAAGGCGTGATCTATCTGGCCGGGCTGGACGGGACAACGCAGGCCACATCATCAAACGCCGGCACGATCTTCATGCGCCTGAAGGACTGGTCAGATCGTGGCAGCGACCAGAGCGCGGAGGCGCTGGCGGGTGCACTGACCGGCAAGTTCGCCGCACTGACGGATCAGGCGCAGATCTTCATGGTCTCTCCGCCCACCGTGCGCGGTCTGGGCAACGGCAGCGGCTTCGTGATGATGGTGCAGGATCGTTCGGGCGCAGGGTATCGCGCGCTGGAGGAAACGGCGGGGCCGCTGATGGGCGCCGCTGCCCAGCAGCCGGACATGCTCAATCAGGTCTATACGACCTATAACACTGGCACGCCGCGCATCCGCGCCGACATCGATCGTGACCGCGCTCAATTGCTGGGCGTGCAGCCGGGACAGATCTACGACGCGCTGGGCACCTATGTCGGTTCCACCTACGTCAACGACTTCAACCTCATGGGCCGGACCTATCGCGTTACCGCGCAGGCGGAGCCCTATGCGCGTGACGACGCGACCGACATCGGGCGTCTGCAAGTGCGATCGTCCAGCGGCGGGATGGTCCCCCTGTCGTCGGTCGCGACGCTGGAGGATGATTCCGGGCCTTCGCGCGTGATCCGTTACAACCTGTTCCCCGCCTATGAGTTGCAGGGGCAGGCCGCGCCGGGCGTTTCGTCCGGGCAGGCGATCGAGGCGATTGAAGGTATCGCGGCCCAAGCGCTGCCCGACGGTTTCGGATATGAATGGACCGGCCTCGCTTATCAGGAAAAGGCCGCAGGAAGCAGTTCCGCACTGGTCTTCGGCATGGCGGTGGTGTTCGTGTTCCTCGTCCTTGCGGCGCAGTACGAATCCCTTACCCTGCCGCTGGCGGTGATCCTGATCGTTCCGATGTGCATCCTTGCCGCCATGATCGGGGTGAACATCCGGGGCATGGACAACAACATCCTGACGCAGGTCGGCCTTGTCGTGCTGATCGCATTGGCGGCGAAGAACGCGATCCTGATCGTCGAATTCGCCAAGCAAGGTCAGGAAACCGGCATGAACCGCATTCAGGCAGCAGTCGCCGCTGCCCGCGCCCGCCTGCGGCCGATCCTGATGACCAGTTTCGCCTTCATCTTCGGCGTGATGCCGCTGGCTATCGCCAGCGGACCGGGCGCGGAAATGAGGCAGTCGTTGGGCACCGCCGTGGTGTTCGGCATGCTGGGCGTCACGGTGTTCGGCCTGATCTTCACGCCGGTGTTCTACGTCGTGACCCGGTCGTTCAGCCGCGCGGCGCGTTATCGCCGGCTCATGGCAGAGCGAGCAACGCGAAAAGACCCATCGGCACCGGCAGAAGGAGCCATGGCATGAAGCGCCTTCTTCTCATACTGGCCGGATCGTCGGCGCTGAGCGCCTGCGCCACCGTAGGGCCGGATTACCAAGACGCCTTGCCCGAAGTCGCAGCTTCGCAGAGCGCGCTTCACTCCGCCGCCGATCCGGCCTTCACGCCGGATACGCCGCCGGGCGAATGGTGGCGGCTGTATAACGATCCGCAGCTAGATGGCTTCGTCGCGCAAGCACTGGAGGCCAATACGGACCTGCGGGTCGCCGCCGCCAACCTCGATCAGGCGCGCGCTGTCTTGCGGGAATCCCGCACGGCGGGTCTGCCCAGCACTACCGTGTCCGCTAGTGGCAGCTATGGTCGGCAGTCTGGCGCAGCGCAGGGTCTGAACAGCCGGCTGCCGGATGGCGAGATGTACGATGCCGGGCTGGACGTAGGCTACCAGATCGACCTGTTCGGCAAAGTGCGGCGAGCGGTGGAGGCAAGCCGGGCCGATGTGGACGCAGTGCAGGCCGCCTATGACCTGACCCGCGTGACCGTGGTGGCCGAAACGGTGCGGGCCTATGCCGATGCGCGGAACACTGCCTGCCGGATCGCGGTCGCCCGCCGCAGCGTTGACGTGCAGGAACAGACTTTCGATCTGACACGCCGCCTGCTGGAAGGAGGCCGGGTCACGGCAATGGAAACCAGCCAGGCCGGGGCGCTGCTGGAACAGACGAGGGCGGAGATACCTTCGCTGGAAGCGTTGCAGCAAACCGCGCTTTATCGCCTTGCGGTGATGACCGGACGCCCGCCGGCCGACTTCCCGCGAGACGTGGCATCCTGTGCTCCGCTGACGTTGGACCGTGCGATTCCGGTGGGCGACGCGGCAGCATTGCTCGCCCGCAGGCCCGATGTGCGCGCGGCCGAACGCCACCTGGCCGCTGCGACCGCGCGGATCGGCGTAGCCACGGCAGATCTCTATCCCAGCATTTCGATCGGCGGATCAGCCGGGAGCAGCGCCACTTCGCTGAGCGACATGACATCCGGGTCCGCATTCCGGTACAGCATCGGGCCGCTGATCTCATGGAGCTTCCCCAATATCGCCGTTGCTCGTGCGCGGATCGCGCAGGCTGAAGCGGGGCAGCAGGCGGCGCTGGCGCAGTTCGACGGCACATGGCTGACCGCCCTGCAGGAAACCGAAAGCGCGCTGACCACCTACGCGCGCGGGCTGGACCGGACCGCCGCCCTGCGGCGTGGCACGGAGCAGGCGCGCGAGGCAGCACGGATCGCCCGCCTGCGTTACGAGGCAGGTCGCGAGAACTTCCAGATCGTTCTGGATGCTGAACGCCAGTTGGCAACGGCGGAAGCGGCGCTGGCACAGGCCGATGCCCAGCTTTCAACCGATCTGATCGCCCTGTTCCTTTCCCTGGGCGGAGGTTGGGAGTAGGCGAGCGGCACGAAGACACGCAGCTTGCAAAAGCCATTGGTTCGTGGAATCGTTCGCAATAGAATAGACACAACTTTTGCTCTGGAGATAGTCCGCTGGATTGGGGCCTTCTGTCTGGTTCGGTCGGACCGCGAACCCGGTTGCTTCGCAATTTCCTGCAGGTGCGTTCTATAACGACGTCTGAGCCTTTCGGACTGCCAACGGGTTCGTTGACGGTGATGTCGTTGATCGCCGCAAATCCCGGGTCCTCGCAGAAGGAACTGGCCGACTGGGCGGGCATTGCCGGTCCGGCGCTGGTCGGCATCGTGGACGAGCTGGAAAAGCGGGAACTGGTGAAGCGCGAACGTTCACCGGAAGACCGGCGGCGCAACATGCTGATGCTCACGACCAAGGGCGATCGGACGATGGACGTGATGTTCAGCGCCGTGACGCAAATCGAAGAGCCGATCCGGCAAGCACTGGGCGACGAAGATATGCGACAGTTCATCGAGCTGATCGACAGAGCCGTCGCCGCACTCAAAAAGAACTCGGAATAGGACGGTTTCCTGCGGAAGGCGCAGGCGCCAATCGGCGCCCGCATTCGTGCGCGCGCAGCATTTCATGAGAACCGATATAATTTGATTAAATAATCATTGCTATGCTAAGGAATTGCCACCCGTTGGGGCCGTGGTGATTCCGGGCGCCCCGCCGGGCAGGAGAGGGGATTGCCGTGCGTAGAGTGATGTTGATGGCGGGCGCCGCCGCCCTGCTGGTTTCAGGTCAGGCTTTTGCCGATCCCAGCGATACCGCACCGCAGGACTGGCCAAGCTATGCCCGGGATGCCTGGGGCACGCGCTATTCCCCGCTCGACGAGATAAAACCCGCCAACGTCGACAAGCTGGAGCAGGCATGGACTTTCCCCCTGCGCCCCGAAGGCGGTGGCAGCCTGCTGGGCGGGACAACGCCCATCGTCGTCGAAGGCGTGATGTATGTGCCGACCGGCAATGCCGTGGTCGCGCTGGAGGCCGATACCGGGCGCGAGATCTGGCGCCATCAGCCGCAGGGGGCGATGATCCGCCGCGCGGTTTCGTGGTGGCCCGGCGATGGCGCGCACGGGCCGCGCATCTTCTATTCGTTCGGCAGCGGGCTGAGAGCGCTGGATGCGCGCACAGGCGAAGTCGACACCTCGTTCGGTGACAAGGGCTCCGTGGAATTCGGCGGCACGCCCTATTCCTATCCGCCCAGCATCTTCGGCAATGTCATGGTAATCGGTGCGAATACCGCCGAAATGTCCAAGGGGCCGAGCGGCAATACCCGCGCCTATGACGCGCGCACCGGGGCGAAGCTGTGGGAATTCAACACGGTGCCCCAGCCCGGCGAGGTCGGCCACGAAACGTGGCTGGACGAAGGATGGCGGGACAGGTCCGGCACCAACATGTGGATCTGGTACACCACGGCCGATCCGGCGACGAACACCGTTTACATGACGATCGGCAGCCCCAGCCCCAACTATTACGGTGGCGACCGGCCCGGAAACAACCTGTTCGGCAATTCGCTGGTCGCGGTCGACATGCAGACCGGCAAGTACAAGTGGCACTTCCAGACCATCCATCACGATTTGTGGGATTGGGATCTGCCCGCCCCGCCCGTGCTGTTCGACGTGACGATCGACGGCAAGACCGTGCCCGCGCTGGCGGAAACCGGCAAGCCGGGCCTGATGTACATCCTGAACCGCGAGACGGGTGAGCCGATTCACGGCGTGAACGAAATGCGGGTGGCCGCCGCCGATGTGCCCGGCGAATGGTATTCGCCCACCCAGCCCATTCCCGTGCGCCCTGCCCCGCTTTCGCGCATGTGGTGGAACATCAATGACGTGGTGACTGAAGAGGATACGACGCCGGAACACGTCGCCGCCTGCCGCAAGCTGCTGGCCGACTATGGCGGCACGTTCTTCAATTCAGGGCCGTTCACCCCGTTCTTCCTGCACAAGAAAGGTGATGAACCGCGCGCATCGATCAACCTGCCGCACAACGGCGGTTCCAACTGGGGCGGCAGCGCAGCCGACCCGGCACGGGGGATCGTCTATATCAACACCAGCGAAAGCGGATCGATCGGCTGGATCGAGGAACGCGACCCGGAAGGGGACTATGGCCGGGGCACCAATGCTTCGAACCAGCAGTATGATCGGGGCAGCCTGACCGGCCCCGGCGCCTATTCCAGCTTTTCGGCCAGTTTCACCTCCGCAGACGGTGGAAAGGTAACACTGCCCTGCATCCGCCCGCCGTGGGGCCGGCTTCATGCGGTAGACGCCAATACCGGCGAAATCCTGTGGTCATCCAATCTGGGCACCACCCCGCAGCTTCCCCAGGGCAAGCAGGATACCGGCGCAAACAACACGTTCGGCGGGCCGATCGCGACCGCTGGTGGCGTGCTGTTCATCGGCGCCACGTCTGACGCCTATTTCCGCGCTTTCGACGCCGCCAATGGCCATGAACTGTGGAGCGAGAAGCTACCCTATGCGCCGCTGACCGTGCCGATGACCTATCGCGGCAAGGACGGCAGGCAATACGTATCCGTCGTGGCCGCCGGCGCGCCCACGGGTGGTCCGCCGCGTGGTGAGAACGGCCGCCCGCTGAATGGCGAATCCGTCATCACCTTCGCCCTGCCGAAATAGCCCCCGCTGAAATGCCTATGCCCGGCCGCTTCCGCCAGATGGAGATAACGATGCCCCGCAAAACCGGCCTGATGCTCGCCGCGACCTTGCTCGCCTCTGCCGCCTATGCCCAGAACGCCCCCCGCAGCGCGGAAGCGTCACGGGAAGGATCCCTGATGGCCGCGGCGGAAGACCTTGCCTATCCGCCCGGTGCGTTGAGCGCGCAGCAACTCGAAAGCTCCACCCGCGATCTTTTCGCGCAGGATTCGATGAACGTTTTCCGTCGCTTCCCCCGCGACAAGACGGAAGCGATGGTCAAGTTCTACACCGGAGCACTGGCGCTGCGGTCGCTGAACCCGATCCAGCTCAGCAGCACCCAGCAGATGATCCTGACGGGCGTGGGCAGCGGGCAGATAAAGCTGTCCGCAGGCCAGCAGGGCGGCCAGTCATACGATCTTTCCGGCGGACCGAAAGGCGGCACGGGTATCCGCTTCTTCGCCCTGACCTATCCCAGCAAGGCGGCTGTCGAGGCGCGCTTCCGCGAAGCCGGATTCACGGTGCCGACGTTCTCCGACATCGGCGGCGGGCGGCAGGCGGCCATGGTGACCGATCCCGGCGGGTTTTCCGTGCAAGTCGTGATTGATCCGCAGGCGGCCGACAATTCCAACGATGGTGTCGGCGTGGGTATCGGCGTTTCCGATCTGGAAAAAAGCCGCGCCTTCTATCGTGAGTTCGTAGGTCTGGACGAATTGCCGCCGGTGGAAGATCCGCTGCTGGGCGTCACCAAGTATCCTTATCGCCATAAGGAAACCACGCTGTACCTTTATGACGTGGGCAAGGGTCACCCGGCCGACACTGGCAATGCGGGCATTCAGTATGTCGTCAGCGACGCCCCGATGGTGGAGGCTAAGCGCGCCCATCGCGGGATAGCGGTACAGACGCCGCTCAACCGCCTGCGCGGGTTCGACCTTGTTACCGTGTGGCTGCATGATCCGGACAAGGTGACCAACTATTTCGCGCAGGTCGGCCCGGGCAGCCGCACGGCGCAGGAACGCGGCTCTGCGGCGGGGGCAGGCCAGAGCGCGGCTGTCGATCCCTTGACTGTTCTTCCACCCATTCCGAACGATTATCAGCCGGGCCGCACGGCATGGGGCGACCCCGATTTTCGCGGCACATGGCCTATCGATCACCTGAACGGGCTGCCGCTGCAACGATCCGTCGAACAGGGTAACCGGCACTTTCTGACGGAGGAGGAATTCACCACCCGACAGGCGCGGATCGATCAGCTCGCCTCTCGTTACGAAGCGGAAGAATCGAGCGATTCCATTGGCCAGGGGCACTGGGTAGAAATGGGCGTCGGCAGCCGCCGCACATCCCTGCTGGTCGTTCCGCAGAACGGGCGGCTTCCCGAGATGACGGAGGAAGGCAAGCGCCGATCGGCCAAGATGCGATCGAGCTGGGCGCAGGGCCAGGACTTCGACTGGGTGACGGATTTCGACAATTGGGACCGCTGCATCACGCGCGCCCTGCCCGCGTCGATGATGCCGATGATGTACAACAACGGCCTGCGCATCTTCCAGTCGCCGGGCCTGGTGGTGATCCAGATGGAGATGATCCACGAAGCGCGGATCATCCCTGTCGATGGCAGGCCACCCATCCCCCGCCAGATCGGCAACTGGCTGGGCGAAAGCCGCGGACATTGGGAAGACGCCAATACGCTGGTGATCGAAACGACCAACTTCAGAACCGAAACATCGGCCACCAGCATCGTCACATCCGGTTCGCCCCCGGCCAACAACACGCCGATGAGCACGGAGGCGAAACTGGTGGAGCGGCTGACGATGACCGGGCCGGATTCCATCGTTTATGAAACGACCTACACCGATCCGGTGATCTTCACCGCCCCATGGGGCACGCGCCTCGATTGGCAGCGCGACGACGACTACCAGTTCTTCGAATACGCCTGCCACGAAGGCAACGTGCAGCTTCGCAACTACATCACCGCGTCCCGCGCAGAACGGGCGGCGAAGGCCGAAGATACGCCTTAGGATTTCACGAGACGTCGTAGCCGACGGTCGGGCCGGTTCGAATTGCGGGCCGGCCCGCTTTTTGATGGAATTGAGCTGTGAGGCGTTTAGCGGCCTCGCTGCCGAAGGCCGCTAGCGGATGCGCTGAACCCGGATTCCTCGCTGACCGTCGAAATGCATTTGCACGCTACCTAATGCACCCCGCTGCAGCTTCACCGTGTCGCCAGCGCGCGGCACTTCATAGGAAAAGGTCGCAGCATCGGTAAAGCGCCATTCGGCCCCGTCCGATAGAGTAAGGACGTGGATGCCCGGCTGTTCCTCCCTCGACGAGGTGACGCGCAGTTCCGCTTCCTGAGTTTGGCTCGCGCGGCGCTCCTCACGCTCGGTTCGCAGCAGATCAGCGCCGAATCCCGTTGCCGGTGGACTATCGTCAACCCGGCGCGCGGGTTGCACCGGGTTGACGACGCCCGCCGTCTGACCGCTGGGCGGGCTTATATTGTTATCGTAACAGGCGACCCTCGCAGAAACGTCAGTGATCGTCGCACAGGCTCGCATGGTGATGACAATGCGGCGATAATCCTCGTCTTTTTCCTGCGCGTGTGCGGGAACAATCAGACCCAGGCAGGCTGCCCCAGCGCCGCCCAGCATCAACATGCGACCGGTCATGCCTTCACTCCCTTCAGCATCTCATTTCGTCCAGGCATTCACGGCGAATGTTGGCGGCGGACTGTGAATTGGGAGCATCCGGCCCGCCGCCAACCGAAGAGGACCGGGCTCTCAGCCCAGTCCTCGACATCAGAAGCTCACCGTCGCACCCATGTAGTAACGGCGTCCGATGGTGTTGTGATAGAAGCTGAATGAACCACCCGGCAGGGTACGATCCCCCAGCACGTCATTCAGCCGATACGATGCCAGCGGCGGCGCCTGATTGAACAGGTTGTCCACCCCGAACCGGAAATTCACATTCTCCGAAGCGGTATAGCGCCCGTTGAGGTTGAACAGGTTGTAGGCGGGCGTACCTGAAACGGTCGGTTCGCCGGTGCTCGAAAGCGTGGTCGAGTGAACCAATGACGGGTAATGCTGCCACTGGACACCGATCGTAGCCGGGCCGACCGAATAGCTGACCCGCGCGAGCAGGCGGTATTCGAACGGGCTGGACTGCGTGCCCACATCGCCGCCCCCGGTGGAACCGACATAGTCGATCGCCGGGATAACGAACTGGTCAGGCGTCGTCTTGAACTTGAGCACGTAAGTGGCGTTCAGGTTGACGTTCAGACGGCCAGGGATCGGAATGTCCACGTCGCTGAAATTCAGGCCCCAGGTCAGGTTCGCGTCGATGCCTGACGTTTCGACCCGGCCGAGATTGGCGTAGTTCACTTCGATCAGTTCGATATTGCCGTTCTGCTCGTCACGACGGATGCGCTGGCAGGCATCGTTGATCTGGTACGTAGGGTTGAATATCGCAGAGAAGCACTGACGCAGCACCGAGTCCGGCCCCTGAAGGTCGATGCCATCCTCAATCGTCACGTTGTAGTAGTCGATTGCAAGGTTGAGCCTGCTGACCCACGGATTACGCGATGGAGAGCGGATGACGGCACCAATGGTATAGGTGGTGGCCGTTTCTTCCTTAAGTTCGCGCGCACCCGTTTCCAGTGCGGGAACGCTGAAGCCGAGTTCAGGGAAAACACGGTCGGGATCGTTGTAATATGCCTGGATCGCTTCCGGCGTCATCATGGATTCACACAGCGCGCGTACTTGCGCTGCGTCCGCGTTCAGATCCGGATTGGCGGAATAGTTGCCATAACCTACCGGCTGCGTGCGCAGCGCGATGGAACAGGCATCCCCGTCAGCCGTGCTCTTCAAGGTTTGAGTGCGCGCGGTGAAAAGTTCGCCAAGGTTCGGCGCGCGGCTGGCCACCTGATAGCCGCCGCGGAAGCGCAGCCAGTCGAACGGCGCGTATTCGCCGTTGATCTTATAGGTATGCACCGTGCCGACCGATTTGTAATCCGACAGACGGTAACCAAGCTCCAGATTCAGAGAATCCGCGAAGCGCACGTTATTGAGGACCGGGACGAGCAGTTCGCCATAGACCTCCTTGACGCTCGTTTTACCCTTGGTGCTAGCCTGCGGGAATGTGCCCGCCACCGTTTCGTAGAACGTCGCGCCTTCTACCGATGAAGCATCGGCGTGGAAGTCGATGGCGTTTTCGCGATAGTGACCACCAAGGGCGAAGCGGAGCTGACCGTACGGCAGTTCCCATAGGCCACCCTGAATGTTCGCCTCGACGTAGTCCTGCGTAACCCGGTTTTCGAGCTGCAGATCGACACTGGTGGCAAGCTGGCAATCGTCGGAATAGGCATCGGGATTGACGAGCGGGCTCAGGCCGGTGGTGCAGGTCGCGGTAGCGCCATACACGTTGTTGGCGGTCACCTCGAAATTCTTGCCGAAGTTCGGCGCCAGCATGATCGTGGTCCAGCGTTCCACGGAAACATAGCCGTACTGATTGGTCTTGGCTGTGGTTTCACCGTGAGAGGCCACGACATCCCAGGTAAGATCGGTGCCAGGAATACTGCCTTCGAAACCTGCCATGATATTGAAGGTCTGATTGCGGTTTTCCGTGCGACGACGGCCGAAGGCAGTCGGTATGACGTTGACCCTGTAGTTCGCCGTATTCGGACTGCGGCTATCTAGCAGCGTAACCAGATCGGGTGTGAGAGGATACACCTGTTTGTTAGTGCATCCACCTGTTGCAGGGCAGTTCAGCCCATAGAGGCCGCCCGCCAGAAAGCGCGGATCGGTACTGCCGTCTCCAAGTACTGAAGATGGGATGCCAAACTTGTCATTGCCCGTATAGATTTCGTTATTGTACGGAATCTCCACGCCAACGCTTCCAGACATCGAATTATAAAAGCTGACCGATTTCGTTTCTGTCCGCGCATAATAAGCCTGGCTTACGAAACGGATATTGTCGGTAAGTTCGTATTCACCTTTAGTGAAAAAGGCCCAGCGATTCTGAGGGCTGGAGAGAAGCTGGTCGGTGAAGTTCTCATAAAGACGTCCGTCATCGGACACCTTGCGGAACAGGCCATCAAGTTCGTCATTGTAATTTACAACTACGAAGCGGTCTGATGGCGCGTCATAACCGTTTAGCCAGAGCGAATTGTCATCGTTGAGATAAAGCGAACTGGAACGCGGTACGTTCGCCAGCCCTTCCGGAATTCCATAAACCGCGTTGTAAGCTGCCTGACTGGGCAGGCGCGAATTGGGAAAATCGATAAAGTTCTGGGAAATGCGCGTATCGGTGCCCCCCGTCAGCGGGCTCGTCGCGAGATCGCGGAACCACGATCGGGACAGGCGATCAACGGACTGGCGCCTGTAATGCTCCAGCCCGATCAGCACGTTACCCCGGCCGTCAGAGGTCGAGGCCCCGACAAGCGAAGAGAGGGTGTATTCGAAACCATCACCTTCTTCGGTGATCGATCCCTGCCCATCAAATTCCACGCCTTCAAAATCGTCGCGCAGGATGAAGTTCACTACGCCGCCGACCGCGTCAGCGCCATAAGTGGAAGATGCGCCGCCTGAGATGACTTCCACACGACGAACCGCTGCGGACGGGATGGAGTTGATATCGATCACGCCGGAACCGTTGATCGGCGTACCCCGGCGACCATCGATCAGCACGAGGTTGCGGTTGGACCCCAGCGAACGCAGGCTGACTGTCGAAATGCCGACCGTATTGTTCGCGTTGGCCTGAATTTCCTGGGCATTGAACTGGGTAAGCGCAGGAGTGAACTGCGGCAGCTTGTTAAGGTTTGCCTCAAGATTGACGGCCGCCGTTTCCTCCAGAAGGTCGGAATCAACGGTTACAATCGGGCTGGTTGCCGAGAAATCCCGCCGCGCGATGCGCGATCCCGTGACGATGATCCGGTTTTCGCCCGCCGCAGCACCGGCCGTGGCCGGAGTGCCTTCGTCATCATCCGAAGCTGTTTCATTAGTCGCCTGGACTGCCTGATCCTGAGCCAGAGTAGGAGAGCCCATTAATGCCAGACCGGCAGCCCCCAGCAGCAGAAAGCACTTCAACGCCCGCGTTTCCGAATTCCTCATTTCCTCTCCCCTCGTTGGCCGCCGATCTCGAGTCGGCGATCACTGGTTTTTTTGGAGCCGTCCGAGCCCGACGCATCGGATCGACAGACAGTCTGGTGTGCCCCTCACTCGATTGCAGGCCTTGGCCCACATACCGTTAGTGTTGAAATGATATTTTGATATATGAGTTACGTCAATTCATGATTAGATCATAAATCATAAATATCTAACTGGTTAATCTACTAAGTATATTTTTGGCGCAAAATCAGATAGATGATTTGAAATTTGTGGGTGGTATAGCGGATTTTCTCGGCACCTAAGTGCGGTCTGGCAAACGCGGATGCGCCAAATAATCGGATATTTGCTATATTTTATAACGAATTTTATCTTGCGAGCCGCTGCATCCGCTGACATCCTTGCGAATTGCAGGCCTTAGGGGCTTCTCGACCGCCTGGTTTCCTTGCATCCGCAGCACTGCCAAAACGTCAGCCGGATTTGTCCGGATTCGTTTTCGCCAGCCTAAGGATTCTCCGTGCCCTACCCCTCAACGCGCAATGCCTTCGACCTGTACAAGGAAGGCAAAACCACCCGCGAAATCAGGATGCTCGTCCAGATGGTCCTGCTGGTGCGTGGGTTTCGCAACAAGATGGACGAGGAACTGCGCCGAATCGATCAGACGGCGTCAAGAATGGAGACCCTGGGCGCAATTCTGAACATGGAGGGCAATCCATCGCAGAGCGACGTAGCCCGGCGCCTTCAACTGGAAGGTGCGACGATCACGCGCATGGTCGATATCCTGAGCAAGGAAGGGCTTGTGGAGCGCCTGCCCGACCCTGGCGACCGGCGGGTCAATCTTCTATCCATCACCCCCAAGGGCGAAGAAGAAACTCGGAAGATCTTCGCCATCTACGACATGATGCGCGATCACATTCTGGAAGGTATATCCCCGGAGGAGATCGACGAGATGCAGCGTCTGATCGACAAGATGCTGAAAAGGCTGGGCGAGCCGGTAAATCGCAAGATGCGGATCGACGATCTTCCATCGCGCGACCGGACGCGCGACTGAACCGCTGCATATTGCTTTCGAAGAAGCGACCCCACCAATCGCGTCACTCGCCTTCGCCGGTTTCCGTAAGATCCGGCTCCGCAATTCCTGTCCCGTCCTGCTCCATTCGCCGCAGTTGCCGGTTCAGCCCTAGTGTGCGCGTGGTCGCGGGCATGTTCGGAATGCCATCATAAAGGCTTCGCAAATAGGCGAGGTCGAAATCGGTCAGCGACTGCGGCGCACTCGCCCCCGGCTCGAACAGCGTAAGGATCGTATCCATCGCCAGCACATCCTCTGGCGGATGTCGGGTTTCGGCAAAGCTGCGCATGGCGACATAGTCCGCCAGTTGCACCACTGACATGCCACCGGCGGCGCGTGCCTCGATAAGGAGGATAACGCTTTCGATATCCTCGCGCGTGGTGAGGAATATGCGGGAAAAGGCCAGCGGCACCGATACCACTGGCGGACTGCCAGAGCCTGTGCGCGGCGGGACGTCGAAACCATCGCGCGTCCGCTCCACGCTTGCGGTCACGACCCGCACCGCGCCAGTATCTTCCCGTAGCCTCTCTCGCTCTTGCAACGACATGCGCCGGAACATGTCAGGGAATACCTTTTCCACCTGAGCTAGCCCATCGCGCGCGCTGGGAACAAAGACCACCAGCACATTGGGGTCGCAGGCGTTCTCTGGCGCCACATCCATACCGACAAGGCCAGCGACATGACGGACGCGACCAACAAGATGTTCAGCCCATGCCTCTGGCATTCCAATCACGCCGGGACAAACAGGCTTTTCAAACCGAGCTAGCGGATTGCGGCGCGGATTGCCGTTTCGCGGCGTGATCTGGTCTGCCTGCCTGGATACTTCCGATCGTGTTGCCGGACGACGGCCGGTAACGGTTATGCTGTCATCTTCCGTTTCCACAGAAGATGTGCCGGAGGCAGACTGCCCGAAAGCTGGAATTGAAAGAAGCAGGCCGAAAGCTGCCACCGCGCCAGCCGCATTGCGCAGAAGGATGACCATGCCAGCGAGTTCCGTTCAGATCGATATAACAAGCGCCACTTGTTGCCCGACTATATTTAATTAATCCACATAATTATTAGCGTTCAATCAAATTTGCTGTCGTTTCTCCAGTCCTTCGGACGTGACCACCACCTGTCATCGGTGTGTCATCAATCTGCCTTCGACATGTCATTCCCCACTTTTAACGGCCCCCTCGAACGACGGCGATTTGGACCGTCAGCCACAAGGGATCAGCCATGTCGCACATCGCACGCGCTCGCCGCGGCCGTTTTCTCGCCGCGCTTCTTTCACTCACGGCGTTTTCCGCACCTGCAATGGCCGGCACGCTTTCCGGCAGCGTGGTGGACGAAGGCGGCGTTCGTGGCTTGCAAGGGGCGCAAGTTGAGATCGTTGAGCTGGGACGGGTTGTCGTCGCCGGTCAGGACGGGGTCTATCGCTTCACCGATGTGCCCGCCGGCACCTATACCCTGCGCATCAGCTATGCGGGCGCCGAAGAAAGCACCCAGTCGATCAGCGTGACCGAAACGGGCGTGACCCGTTCCAACATCGCGCTGGGCACGGGTGGCGCGGATAATTCCATCCTGGTCATCGGCCAGTTCGCCAATCTTGGCAGTTCCATCTCGCGCCAGCGCTCGGCAGATGGCGTCTCCACCGTGCTGACCCGCGACGCGGTTGGCCAGTTTCCCGATCAGAACGTGGCCGAAGCGCTGCGCCGCGCCCCCGGTATCACCGTGCTCGACGATCAGGGCGAAGGCCGCTTCGTTTCAGTTCGCGGCCTCGGGCCCAATCTCAATTCCACCTCGATCAACGGCAATCGCGTGCTGGCTACGGGCGGTGACGAGCGCGCCGCCGCGCTGGACGTGATCCCTTCGGAACTGGTCGAATCGATCGAGATCAAGAAGACGCTGACGCCGGACATGGACGCCGACACCATCGGCGGTTCGGTGGAAATCAACACCACCAGCGCGTTTGACCGCAAGACAGGCTTCGTGTCGGTGAAGGCCGAAGGTTCGTACAACGAGATCCGCGATCTCGTCAGCCCGAAGTTTGGCCTCGATTTCTCGACCCGCATCGGTGAGAACTTCGGCATTTCCGGCGGTGTGAACTATCACAAGCGCAAGCTGGGCGCCGACAACGTCGAGATGGCCGACTGGACCACGAGCGACGACGGCGTGACCTATGCGGAAACGCTGGAATACCGCGACTATGACGTGGACCGCGAGCGTATCGGCGGCAGCCTGTCGTTCGACGTGCGCGTCGATGATACCACTGAAATCTATCTGCGCGGGCTCTACAGCCGCTTCGACGATGAGGAATCGCGCCGCCGGCTGGTGTTCAAGTTCGACGCCCCGCCGCTTTCAGGCACCGATACCACCGCCTATTTCGAACCGACCGAAGACGACCGCATTGAAGTGCGCCGCGACCTGAAGGATCGGCAGGAAATCCAGACGATCAAGACCGTCTCGTTCGGCGGCAAGACCGAGGCCGGTCCGTGGCGCCTGACCTATGACGCAGCGTGGTCCGAAGCGCGGCAGTTCGAAGACGGCTCGGTCGATCCGATCCGTTTCCGTCAGCGTTTCAACGATCCGGGTTCGCTCGGGGTCGAAGTGGACATGACGGATATCGGCCGCCCCACTTATACGATCAGCGAGGGTGCGGACGATTTCTACGACGCCAGCCGCTATCGGCCCACTCTGCTGGAACGAACCACGGAAGAAGACGCGCGCGACCGGGAATATTCCGTGCGGGCCGATGTGGCGCGTTCGTTCGCGCTGGCCAGCGGCACTTTCGAGATTCAGACCGGCGTGAAGGCCCGCTTCCGCGACAAGAGCCTGAACATGACCATCGATATCTTCGATGACATCGATGGCTTCACCCTGGCGGATGTGCTGGGTAAGCAGACCTATGGCCTTGCCGATGTCAGCCCGACCGCTGGCCTCAAGGAATGGCGGGAATACTATGCCGCCAACGGTACGGACGGCATGGAAATCAATCCGTTCGATACCCTTCTGGCCTCAGCCGCGGAAGACTACACCGCCGGAGAAGACATCGTTGCGGGCTATCTGATGGGCCGCTTCGACAGCAGCGACCTGCGGATCATCGGCGGCGTGCGTGTCGAGCAGACCACGAACGACTTCCTGGGCAACCGGCTGGAAGTGAACGAGGACGACGAGACGGTCACCGTCACGCCGCTGACGTTCAGCCGCAAGTATACCGACTGGCTGCCCAGCCTGACCCTTCGCTACGAGCCGGCCCGCAACGTCGTGCTGCGCGGCGGTGCATTCCGCAGCGTGATGCGGCCGAAGCTGTCGGACATCGCGCCGCGCTTCGTGATCGAAGAGAACGACGAGGGCGAGCGTAAGGGCAGCTTCGGCAATCCGGACCTGAACCCTTATCGCGCCTGGAACTTCGACCTGTCGGCAGAATACTACTTCGCCCGCAACGCCGTGATCCAGGGCGGCCTGTTCTACAAGCAGATCGACGACTTCATCGTCGAAGCCAAGTTTGAAGAGGACGATGCGCCTTACAATGGCGTCTATAATGGCGTGCCTTTTACCGAAGCGAACATTCCGCTGAATGGCGACAAGGCGACCGTCAAGGGCTTCGAATTCGCCTATAGCCAGGCGCTGGATTTCCTGCCCGGCGCGCTGGATGGCCTGCTGGTGAACTTCAACTACACCTACACCGATGCGGAAGGACAGCTTGCCGACGGCACCTCTCTGGAAGGGCGCCGCATTCCGCTAGCTCAGTCTGCCAAGCACACGTTCAACGCAGTGCTCGGTTATGAAAAGGGGCCGATCAGCCTGCGTGCTGCCGGCGCCTATCGCAGCAAGTATCTGGATGAGATCGGCGGCGACGCGGACGAAGACCGCTACGTCGATCAGCATTTCCAGATCGATCTGACGGCGAAGTACAACGTGACGAAGAACTTCCAGCTCATCGCCGAGGTGGTCAACGTTCTGGACGAGCCGTTCCTGGCCTATCAGGATTACGAAGGCCGCCATCGCCTGCTCCAGTATGACGAACTGGGCCGAACCGTGAAGTTCGGCGTGAAGGCGACCTTCTGATGAAGCACCTCGCAATGCTGGCGCTGCCGCTCTTCGCGGTGGCGGCGCCAGCATCCGCGGGCGTGGATGCGATGGCGATCATCGAGATCCCGGCCGGTGGCGATATAAAGTACGAACGTGACGCCGAAGGCCGGATCTTCGTGGATCGGTTTCTGCCCCTGCCGGTGGTTTATCCGGTCAACTATGGGGGGATCCCCGTCACGCGAGCGGGCGATGGCGACGAGTTGGACATTCTGGTCCACACGCGTGCCCCGATAATGCCCGGTGCGCGCATTCAGGTTCGTGTGATCGGCGTGTTGAGAATGACTGATGCGGGAGAGGCCGATGACAAGATCATCGCAGTGCCCGCATCTTCCGTCGATCCCACCTACGATTCTGTCCGCTCTATCACCGACCTGCCTGAGACGGAGCGCGCGCGGATCACCAATTTCTTCAGGCTTTACAAACAGGCGCCCGACGGCCGCTCGCCAGTAGTCCTTTCGGGCTTCGGCGACGCCGACGAAGCCGCCGCGATCGTCAACGAAGCGATCGCAAGCGCCAGATAAAGGAGTTTCCCATGCGGATCAGAAAGCTGACTTTCGCCGCGCTGCTCGCCACTGCCGCAGCGGCCATACCATCCCTCGCGCAGGTTCCCACCGATCTGCCCCGCTCCGCCGGCCTGCCCTACGCCCCGAAGAACCTGCCCGATCGCATCGTGCTGACACCGGGGGCAGACCCTTCGCACGAGATGGCTGTGGCGTTCCGCACCGATGCGGCGCAAGCCGTGGCGGAGGCCGAGATCGCCCCGGCGATCGACGGCCCCAAACTCTCCGCTCGCGCCGTAAAAATAACCGGCGCCAGCACGGCAATCGACAACGAGAACGGCAGGGCCTTCTATCATCAGGTCCGCTTCACCGGGCTGGAACCGGGCCGCGCCTATGTCTATCGCCTGAAAGGCAGCGCGGGATGGAGCGAGTGGCTGCCCTTCCGCACGGCACAGGCAGAACTGCAACCGTTCCGGTTCCTCTATTTCGGCGACACGCAAAACGACATCCTCAGCCTGGCGTCGCGCGTAATCCGGCAGGCCTTCCACGCGACCGCAGCCCCCGCGCTGGTCGTCCATGCCGGCGATCTGGTCGCCCAGCGTGACGAACTGGCCCATGACGACGAATGGGGCGAATGGACGCAGGCGGGCGGCTATAACTACGCCATGGTCCCGCAGCTGCCCGCGCCAGGCAACCACGAATACGCGGAAACCACCCTGCCCGATGGAGCCGAAGCCAAGGAACTGGGCCCGCACTGGTCGTTGCAGTTCGCCCTGCCCGGCAATGGTGCGGAAGCGGCAAAAGCCTCCAGCTACTTCGTCGATTATCAGGGGGTCCGCTTCATCATCCTCGACGGTACGGCCGCGCTGGATCTGGGCGGGCTGGACAGCCAGACCCGCTGGCTGGACGAAACCCTTGCCACCAGCAAGGCGCGCTGGAACGTGGTGCTGTTCCACCAGCCGATCTTCACCTGCGCCCGCCCCAACGACACCGAAGTGCTGAAGGCTGCCTGGAAGCCGATTTTCGAGGCGCGCGGGGTCGATCTGGTGCTGCAGGGGCATGACCATTGTTACAGCCGGCTGACGGCGGAAGGCGGCAAGACCGCCTCTGCCGCCGCGCGGGCTGACGGCCGGGTTCAGGGGCCGGTCTATCTGGTCTCCGTCACCGGATCGAAGATGTACGGTCTCAACGATCGTGCAAATACCCAGCCTGACCGCGTGGCGGAGGATACCGAACTTTATCAGGTGGTGGAGGTGACGCAGGACCGCCTGCAAATGCGGACCTTCACCGCGACCGGGCGGCTCTACGATGGGTTCGATCTCGTGCGGTCGACGGACGGCAACAGGCTGATCGAAGTAGCGGCGCCAACTGCCGAGCGACGCTGCGTGGGTGAAATGGGGCCTGATGGTGTCCCCTGCACGGCAAGGCTGAAGGATTGATCTCATGAAGAAGCTGCTCTGCGCCTCTCCCCTCGCCCTCCTCGCGGCCTGCGCCGGCGCGCCTGAGCGCCCGCAAGGCATCGCCGCGACCGGCGACCCGGCGCGGCCCGTTCCGGCGGCGGTGGAAACTTTGGTGACAACCGACCCGGCGGTGGACGCCGACGATCCCGCACTGTGGGCCAATCCGCGCGACCCGTCCCGCGCCGTGATGTTCGCGACCGACAAGTCCGACGGGCTCTACGTCCACGATCTCGACGGCAAGGTGCGCCAGTTCCTGCCCGACGGCCCGCTCAACAACGTGGATGTACGCGATGGCTTCATGGTCGATGGCAAGCCCTATGTCCTCGTCGCGGCGACGGAGCGCCAGCGTTTCGGCATCGTCGTCTACCTGTTCGATCCTGACAGCTTCGCCATCCGGCAGCACGGCTTCATCGAACTGGGTGCCGATTTCGGCGAGCCCTATGGCTTCTGCATGGGTAAACAGGGGGATGACTTCCTGCTGATCCCCAACAACAAGCTGGGCGAAGCGCGCATCTATCATCTGGCCAACGGTCAGCCGACTTCTGCCGTGAAGCTGGCGCGCACCGTGAAGGTCGGCAGCCAGACGGAAGGCTGCGTCGTGGACGATGCCCGACAGCAGCTTTACCTGGGCGAGGAAGACGTGGCGATCTGGCGGTTCGATCTGGCCAGCGGCGCGAGTGACACGCCCGTTCAGGTCGCCGCGATAGACGATCACCGGCTGACTGCCGATGTGGAAGGGCTGACGATCATGCGCGATCGCGGCACGAATTACCTCATCGCATCCAGCCAGGGCGATTCCACTTATCCGGTCTGGCGGATTACCGGCGATAGTTATGCTTATGTCGGTCGCTTTGCCGTTCACGGTGGCGAGATCGACGATGTGACCGCCACTGACGGGCTCGACGCGTGGAGCGGCCCCATCGGCCCCTTCCCCGAAGGCGCGATAGCCATGCATGATGACAGCGACGGCAACGGACAGCAGAACTTCAAGATCGTCGACTGGCGCGAAGTGCGCCGCGCGCTGGCGCTGCCCTGAAGTCCTTTGATTGAGACGCTGCCAGGTCGGGCATCCTCCATCTGGGGGATGTTCCGCACCGCTTACGCCCCTAGGGATTCCGGTGCGACCCGACTGGGTGGTGGACTGGTTTCCACCACCACCTTTTTCTGAACGGCCGCGAGATACCGAGAGACTTCTTGGTGTTACGCCCGCCCGATCATGCGGGACAGCGTATCATCCCGCCAGACGAAACGGTGGACGATCACCATCGCCACGTGCCCCACGATCAAAGCCAGCAGCACCCACGCCAGAATACCGTGAACGAGATTGGCTGGCGCAGTCATCCACGGCACTTCCGCCCCGCCGCCCGGGCTCAGCATCACGCCGAATAGCGAAACGGGCCGGACGTCTCCCAGCATCCTGAGCAGCCCCAGAGTGGGCACCACGATCATCAGCACATACATTGCGAGATGCCCGGCCTTGGCCAGATTACCAACAATCCCTTCGCCATAGGACGGCCGCTGACGCTTCTGCCCGAGAGCCCAGCCGACGCGGATCAAGATCAACAGAAACAGCAGAGTGCCCACAGAAGGATGCGTGCCCACCCAGAATGCCATCAGGGGCACCCGCCCCAGCACATATTTCAGGACCATGCCGGTGAATTGCCATGCGAACAGCGCCGCCATCGTCCAATGAAGCGTGCGGGTGATGAGGCCATAGCGCTGTGCGCTGTCTGACAGCATTGATGCGGTCCTTCTCTAAAACTGCGTGGAAATCAGGCCAGACTGGTGAATCTGAGGATACGCGGAATAGCGGTTGAGATGATTGAGGCATGATCCTCTTCTGGCAATATCGAAAAATCGACAGAGCCAGGCCCGAGAGAGGTTTCCAGCGACTGCGCGACCTGGGCAGCGCCTTCGACCATCCGGCGTGCGGCGCGGCGGGCGATGACCGTGTCGCTGCCGGGCGAGGCGAGTTGCCACGGCGGCAAGGCATCTTCCCACTCACCCACCGTCATGAATACGCGGTTCGAACGGGGCGAAAGGCGTGCCAAACCATCCATCAGGGCCGTCTTGTCCCACCAGATCGAGGGACTGATCGCCGCATAATTCCGGAACGCGGCAGGTCGCGCAGTGAGCGCCCACAGGGTGAAAAAGCCCGCCAGCGAATGCCCGCACAGGGTCTGGCGGCTTGTATCGAGCGGGAGCCGTCCAGCCACCTCTGGCCTTACCTCGTTCTCGATGAAATCAAGGAAGATCGCCGCTCCGCCATTCGCCCCCGGCTCCACTTCGCGGTCTGTGGGGATCGTGGTGTAGTCCCGCTGGCGGCGGGCCGTATCATAACCGTTGCTCGCCGATATGCCAGCGACCGCCATCGGCCTGACACCCGTTGCGTCAGGCCTTCGGCCCATGCGCCGCAACGCCTCTACACAGGTGCCGAACGACCCGGTGGAATCGAGCAGATAGAGCACGGGCCAACCCTCTGCCGGAGGCTCCCCTTCAGGCAAGGCAAGGTCCAGCCGATAGTCATCGCCGGTGGCATGGCCGCGCATGGTAAAGCTCTCCGTGCGGTCGAGCACGAAGCGGTTTTCCTGAGGCGCGCCACCGCCAGATCCGCTCATCGCATCATATCCATCAAAATATTGCCTTATGGGGCCGTTATTGCACTTTACAATCAATAGCGAAACGGGAAGAGCCGCTTCAGGATTCGAGTATCCCGAATTTGAGGAGCAGAGCCATAGCAGACGCACGACCCGGCGCGGGTGTTAACGGCATTCGCCGCTTTCTCCCAGTCATCCTGATCGTCGCGCTGCTGGCGATTGCGGGGGCGTTGTGGCTTTCGCGCAATGGCGGTTCCACCACTTCGGCCGGGGTCGAAAACGCTGCGCCGTTGACCGATGTGCGGGGGCGTCCTCTTAATATAGAAGGCCACGCCAGCCGCATCGCCATTGATGACAGCCGCTATCTCGTCGCGCTGGGCCTGATCCATCCCGATCCCGTCTCGCTTCTTTCCGCCTGGCCGCAGGATATCAACCGGCTGGGAGAGGAAACCTATCAGCAGTTCCTGAGCAAATCTCCGGCGCTGGCAGACCTGCCGAAAATCTCCAGCTCCGCTGCTGATTTCAATGTGGAGGCGCTGCTGGCCGCCGCGCCCGATGTAGCCCTGCTCTCGCTGGAAAGCGGCGTGACGGACGCGCAGGTGCAGCAGCTGGAAAACGCCGGGATCCGCGTGGTCTTCGTCGATTTCTTCGTTAAGCCGTTCGAAAATCTGGAGCCGAGCCTGCGAATACTGGGTGCGCTGACCGGCCGCCAGCAGCAGGCTGAAGATTTCATCGCCTTCCGCGCCGAACACATGAAGCGGATCGCGGATGGCGTGGCGGCGCTGGCTGCCGACGATCGCCCCAACGTCTTCCTTGAAGCCCACGCCGGGATGAGCCCTGATTGCTGCAATTCCCCCGGCAAGGGCAACATCGGCGACTACATCGATTTCGTCGGCGGACATAACATCGGCGCCGATGCGATCAGCCAGTCATTCGGCAAGCTCAATCTGGAATATGTGATCTCGCGCGATCCGGCGGTCTATATCGCCACGGGCGGGCCGCATCTGGCGAAGGCTGGCGGGCTGGTGCTGGGGCCGGGCTATGACGTCGCAACCGCGCAAGCATCGCTGGCGAAAGTCGCAGCGCGGCGCGGGATCGCAGGCCTGACCGCCGTGAAGGATCGCCACACTCACGGCTTCTCGCATCAGTTGATCAATTCCCCCCTCGACATCGTGGCGATCGAAGCTTTCGCGAAATGGATCCACCCGGATGCCTTCGCAGAAGTCGATCCGGCCGCTACGCTGGCAGAAATCAACAAACGGTTCCTCGCTGTACCATACGAAGGAACTTATTGGGTGGACTTGCCCTGAAATCGCTCTTCCGTTTCCTATTCACACAAAAGATGATCGCAGGAGAAACATGATGACCGCTCCCACCAGCCGGCTCCGCAGGGCCAGCTTTGCCCTGCTCACCGCAGGTACACTGCTGCTCGCGGGCACGGCTCCGGCCATCGCCCAGACGCCGTTCGGCCAGATCGACAAGACGTCGACCGCGCGTGTTTCTTTCGCTTCGGCGGAAAGCGGCAAGCCGATTGAAGCGGGCAGTCAGGTCAATGTAAACGGACAAGGCTTCAAGCCGGGCCAGCGGGTTACACTGTTCTATGGCTCCGCCGCGCTGAATTCCGCACCGCTCGTTGCCGACGCAGAGGGCAAGGTCACGACAACCATCGCGATCCCGGCTGCCGCCGTTTCAGGCACGCACCCGATCGTCGTGGTGGCCGATGCCCCCTATGCCGCTATTGTCGCGGAACTGAAGGTTTCCCCCACGGTCCCGCTGTCGGGGCAGCAGAACTTCACCATCACTCAGGCCGAAGAAACGCGCGGGCTGTACCAGTCGGCTTATAGCGCGAAGAACAACGTGCTGTTCACCGCGTCGGCCGTGGGCCGCCCGCCGATCAGCCAGTCTGAAGTGCTGAAGCTGGATGCCGACAAGCTGAATGTCATCGCCCGCGCTACGCCGCCGGAAGCTCCGGCCCCGCAGCGCCCCGCTGGCCCGCCCCCCGGCGGTCAGGGTGGTCCTGGCGGCAATCAGCCGCAGGGTCCGGGTGTATTCGCCGTCTATGGCATCGGCGTGGACGATACCAAGGGCACCGTGTGGGCGACCAATACCCGCCAGAACACCATCGCGGTTTACAACCAGTCGGACCTTTCGCTGGTGAAGCAGTTCCCGGTTGGCACCGTACCGCATTCGCGTGACGTCGTGATCGATGAAACGCTGGGTAAGGCTTATGCCAGCGCCACCGGCACGCCTGACGTGGTGGTGATCGACACCGGATCGCTGGACGTGGCGAAGACCATTTCCATCCAGACGCCGCAGCGCGGGGCAGCGTTCTCGGCCCTCAGCCTCTCACTCGATCGGGCGGCGCACAAGCTCTACACCGTCAGCATGACGACCAACGAAGTAGCGGTCATCAATACGCAGACGGACACCGTTGAAAAGATAATCCCTGTGCCGGGGGCGATCAGCGCAATCGGCGTTTCGCATGATCCGCAGACCGGTCGCATCTTCGTGGCATCGCAGGGTAGCGACAACCTGATCGTGCTGGACGGCAATACCGGCGCGGTGATCGCCGATACGCCTGTGGGCGCCGGCGCGCTGAACGTGGTGTTCGATCCGGTGAAGCGCCTGGCCTATGTCGCCAACCGCAATGCGGGCACGATCACCGTGGTTGATCCGAATGGTAAGATCGTGGCGAACCTTGGGCCGGCGCCGCTGGCGAACCACGTTTCCCTGGGCAGCAACGGCGTGATTTACGCTGTCGACAAGTCCGCCGGGCAGCGTGATGCGGAAGCTGACGTGATCATGCGTATCCAGCCGAAGTAACGGCGGGAAACCGAATACGAAAGAGGGGCCGGAACGTCGCAACGTTCCGGCCCCTTTCTTTTTGACAATTCTACAGCGTGTCGTCGATTTCTATATGCAGGCCGGTTTCCTGAGGCGTGACGCGGGCCGTTACGCGGTACACATCGGCCAGAACCGCCGGCGTTATTGCCACAGAAGGCGTACCATCTGCCGCCACAATACCGTTAGACAGCACCACAATCCGGTCAGACCAGCGCGCAGCAATGGCCAGATCGTGCAGCACCATGATCACGATCATGCCCCTTTCCCGCGAAAGGGCGTGAACCAGCTTCATAACCTTGAGCTGATAGTGCAGATCCAGCGCGCTGATCGGCTCGTCCAGCAGCAACACTCGAGGCGTGCGGACCAGCGCCTGAGCCAGAGAGGCGAGCTGGCGCTGACCGCCGGAAAGATGATCCAGCCCCGACATCGCAAGATGGCCGATGCCGACGCGGTCGATAACGTCCATCGCGCGATCGACTATGGCGTGACGATCCGCCTCCGTGCGGTCGACGGCAGAGGCGCGCTCCGCCCCGATCACCGCCTCCAGCACCGTGAGCGCCACGCGCTGGGGCAGGCTTTGCGGCATGTAGGTGACCAGACGGGCGCGGCTTTCCAGCGCCATGCCCATCAACTCGCGGTCGCCCAGCGTTACCGAGCCATCGGCCGCATGAAGCCCGGCCAGCGCGCGCAGCAGCGTGGTCTTGCCCGCGGCGTTAGGGCCGATCAGCGACACCACCGTGCCCGGTTCGATCGGCGAAAGGTTCAGGCCATCGATGATGCGCCGGTCGCGATAGCCGGATGACAGGCCCGCTATGGCGAGGCTTTCGGAATAGCGTTCCATCACACCCGTTCCGGCTTGCGCATGATGAGGAACAGGAACACCGGCACCCCGATCATCGAAGTGACGATGCCGACCGGCAGCAGCGCGCCGGGCACCAGCACCTTGCTGACCACAGAGGCGAGCGACATCACCAGCGCGCCGGTGAGCATGGAGGCAGGCAGGAGGAAGCGGTGATCCTCCCCCAGCATCAGCCGGGCGATGTGCGGGCCGACAAGGCCGATGAAACCGATGGTGCCGACGAAGGCCACCGCCGTCGCCGCCAGCGCGCTGATCCGCAGCAGCGAAAGCAGGCGCAGGCGGGCAATGTCGATGCCGAAACTACGCGCCCTGTCCTCCCCCAGCCGCAGCGCTGTCATCGCATGAGCGGAGCGCAGGGAGAACGGCACGACGAGCGCCAGCACCACCGCCAGCACCGTCAGGTTGCTCCAGGTCGCGCGACCGAGCGATCCCATGCCCCAGAACACCAGTTGCGACAGCGCCTCTTGCGAAGCGACGAACTGCAACAATGCCACCAGTGCGTTGAAGGTGAAGACCAGCGCGATGCCGAACAGCACGACGCCCTCCACCCCCGCCGCGCGGCTGCGGGCCAATGCCTCCAACAACAACACGGATGCGAACGCGGCGATGAAGGCGTTGAGCGGCACCATCCAGTCCGCCGGGATAAACGGCAGGCTGAGCCCCAGCACGATCGCCAGAGCCGCGCCGAACGATGCCGCGCTGGAAACGCCCAGCGTGAACGGGCTGGCCAGCGGGTTGTTGAGGATGGTCTGCATTTCCGCCCCGGCCAGCGAAAGCGCCGCGCCGACGAGGATCGCCATCAGCGCATAGGGCAGCCGCACGTCACGGATGATCGTGAGTTGCGGTGCGGTGAGCGCATCGGGATTAAACAGCCCCGCCCAGACATCGCGCAACGGCAGCGATGACGGGCCGGTGGAGATATCGAGCGCGAAGGCCAGCAGGCAACACACGCCAAGACCGATGACGATGATCGTCCTGCGGCGCATGGCCCGGCCATAAGCCGCAACCGTGGCCTGACGCGCCGCCCCCGTGGTGGCCGGATCGTTCACGCTGCGATGATCCTCCCTGCTTGGACTGAAACCCCGCTTGCCCTATGGCCGCGCGATGCCGAATACCATCCCCGAAATCGACGCCCTGCACGCTGAAATGACCGAGTGGAGGCATGATTTCCACCGCCATCCCGAACTGTCGTTCGAAGAAACGCGCACAGCCGCGCTGGTGGCGGAGCGCCTGCGCGAATTCGGGCTGGACCCGGTAGAGGGTATCGGCGGCACCGGCGTGGTCGCCGTGATCGACAGCGGCAAGCCCGGCCCGTCCATCGCCCTGCGCGCCGACATGGACGCGCTGCCGATGGATGATGAAGGCGGCAAGCAGTGGCATTCGCACAGCGCAGGCGTGGCCCATGCCTGCGGGCACGACGGGCATACCGCATCGCTGCTGGGCGTGGCGCGCCATCTGGCCGACCGCCCACCGGCCAGCGGGCGCGTGGTGCTGATCTTCCAACCGGCAGAGGAAAACGGCCTGGGCGCGCGGGCCATGATCGCGGACGGGTTGCTGGACCGCTTTGCGTTCGACGAGGTCTATGCATTCCACAACATGCCGCTGCTGGAACCGGGGCAGGCCGGCGTTCGCACCGGGCCGACGCTGAACGGCTATATCGTGTGGGAGGTGACGGTGGAGGGCGTCGGCGGCCACGGCGCGGCATTTTTCAAGGCGACCGATCCGCTGCAAGCCGCCGCGCGACTGGCGACGGAGATTTCATCCATCGTCGGGCGCTATCTGGACCCGGCGGAAGCCGGGTTGATAACCGTGTGTTCGCTGCAAGCGGGCACATCGCACAACATCATCCCCGCCCACGCCACGCTGAGCGGCACGCTGCGCGCGCTGAAGCCGGAGGTGGTGGACCTGCTCTATCGGCGGCTGGAGGTAGCCTGCGAAGGTGTTGCGGCGCTGACCGGCTGCACGGTGACGTGCAAGCGGCTGGCCGAAGTGCCCCCATGCGTGAATGCCCCGGAAGGTGCCGACCGGGCCGCCGCCGCCTGCGCCGTGGTGCTGGGCGAAGCAGGCGTGATCCGCGACCACGCGCCCTTCCCCTTCACCGACGACATGGCCCTGTTCCTGCAAGCCGCACCGGGCGCCTACCTGTTCCTGGGGCAGGACAGCGCCATGTGCCACAACCCGGCCTATGACTTCGACGATGCGCTACTGCCCGTGGCGGCGAGTGTGTTCGTGACGCTGGTGCGGCAGCGGTTGGGTTAGGCCCCACCAGTGGAACTGGGGATTGAACTGATAGCCCTGCTGATGACCGCCGCGTTTGTGGCGGGGGCGATTGATGCTGTTGCCGGTGGCGGGGGCCTGATTACCATTCCCGCGCTGATGGCGGCAGGTGTGCCGCCGGTTCAGGCACTGGCGACGAACAAGCTGCAATCGACGTTCGGCACAGCGGGGGCCGTGTTCGCCTATGCACGCAAAGGCCATATCGATTTCAGGCGCTTTGCCGTGCCTGCATCGGCGGCATTTCTGGGTTCGGCGCTGGGGGCATATATCCTGACGCAGATAGCGCCGGACTTTCTGGCGGGGTTCCTGCCGTTTCTGCTGATAGGCATGGCCATCTACTTCGCGCTTTCAAAACGCATGAGCGATGAGGATCGGCATAGCCGCGCCGCGCCGGTGCTGCTGATCGCGGTTACCGCGCTGATCGGCTGTTATGATGGTTTCTTCGGGCCGGGCACAGGGTCATTCTTCACCACCGCGCTGGTCGCGATATTCGGGCTGGGGCTGCTGCGCGCCATCGCGCATACGAAGCTGCTGAACCTTGCCAGCAATGTCGCGGCGCTGATCGTGCTGATCATTGGCGGCCATGTGCTGTGGATCACCGGGCTGGCGATGGGGCTTGCCAGCGTGATCGGCGGACAGGTCGGCGCTTACAGCGCAATGCGGTTCGGGACCGGAGTTGCCCGGCCGCTGCTGATCGTCGTGTCTCTGGGCCTGACGATCAGGCTGCTTGTCGATCCCGAAAACCCGCTGACGGCGACGGTAATTCAATGGCTGGGGTGATGCCCTGCCGTGCGCCGTATCAAGCCTTCAAGGTCGCCCCACCATCGACGTAGATATCCGCCATGGTGATGTGGCCCGCACGATCGGACAGCAGGAACGCGACCGTTTCCGCAATGTCTTCCGGCGTGGCCAGCTTGCCGAGCGGGATGCCTGACTTGAACGCCTGAGGCTGACCGGCGATCACGCTGGCCGCGCCGCTTTCGTCCGCCCACATGCCGGTCTGCATCGGGGTCAGTGTCGATCCGGGGGCGACGATGTTGCAGCGGATGCCCAGCGGCGCGAGTTCAAGGCCGAGGCAGCGGGTGAACATATGCGCCGCCGCCTTGGACGCGGCATAGGCGGCCATCGCGTGTCGCGGCACGCCTGCCGCGTTGGAGCCCACGGTTACGAAGCTGCCGCGTCGCCGCTGTGACATGTGCCGGGCCAGCGCGCGGCCTAGATGAAACACGCCATCGGTGTTCACGGCGAAAATCCGCCGCCATTCCGCATCGCTGGTTTCAATCACGGTATCGGTGCCGAGCACGCCCGCCACGCTGACGCCGAAATCGATCGGGCCCCAGTCGCGTTCGATCAGATCGACCAGCGCATCGACTGCTGCGCCATCGCTGACGTCGAGCGATTCCGCCCACACGTCATCCCCCGAAAGCATCGGGGCCTGAAGGTCCGTCGCCACCACCCGCGCGCCTTCTTCGCGCAGAAGGTTGACCACGGCGCTGCCGATGCCGCCGCCCGCGCCGGTGACAAAGGCGATGCGCCCGGCGAGGCCGCTGGCGCGGCTCATGCCTGCACCAGCCGCTGCGCGGTCATGCGTTCGGAAAGCAGGGGGGCGATCATGGCACTGGCCTCCGGTCCGGTAAGCTGGGGGTGCAGGAACGGCACCGATACGCAATCGAGCGACACTGCGTAAGGCGCCCACAGATCAGGCTGCAACTGCGGCTTGTCGATGTGATCGTTACCCGCACGGATATGGGTCAGCACGCCGTCATAACGGCGATGATGGTGCCCGCGGATCAGGCGATTGGTATCCATCACCGTTCTGACCACGCCATCAAGCGCCTGCCCCGGCAACATGCCAAGGGCGCTGTCACCTTCACGCAGGAAGGCCGTGACCTGATCGCGCGTTTCAAGCTGAGGATAGGCTTCCGGATCATAGCCCGCGATGGCCAGCAGCGCGCGCAGGGCCTGACTTTCCGTCGGTTCCGGCTCTCCGCGCCAGCATTCGGCCGGATAGCTGTCGAGCAGGGCGACAAGCCCGACCTCTCTGCCAGCGTCCTTCAGTTCCACCGCCACAGCCTGCGCGATGATGCCACCGACCGACCAGCCCGCGACATGGCACGGCCCATCCGGCCACAGTTCCATGATGCGGCGGGCGTATTCGGCCGCCAGCGTGTCTATGCTTTCTGGAGCGAGCGCGGAGGGATCGATCTCCGGCGATTGCAGGCCGTGCACCGTCCGTTTGGGATCGAGCGCCTGCGCCAGTGTGCGATAGCCCCAGCACAGGCCGCCAGCGGGATGGATCAGGAACAGCGGCGGCTGGTCCGCATCCCCGCGCGCGAGCGTTATCAGCAGGCCCAGTCCATCGGCCGCAGTGCCGTCTGCCGATGCATCGATGCGCGCGGCGAGGCTGGCGAGATCGGGATATTCGAACAGGGCGGCAAGCCCGGGATCGCGGCCCCACTGCTCGCGGATGCGGATCATGAGTTGCACGGCGAGCAGCGAATCCCCGCCGAGGGAGAAGAAATCATCTTCCCGCCCGACCTGCGCCACGCCCAGCAGTTCAGCATAGAGCGCGGCCAGTTGGCGTTCCGTATCCGTGGAAGGGGCGCTGCCGCCGCTGCTGGCGAATACGGGTTCGGGCAGAGCCTTGTGGTCCAGCTTGCCATTGGCGGTGACGGGCAGTTCTTCCAGTTCAACCACGGCGCCGGGGACCATGTAATCCGGCATGACCTTTACCAGCGCGGCGCGCAGGGCATCGGCGGAATAGCCGCGATCCGGCACGACATAGGCGACCAGCCTGCCATCTTTTGCGAGGACGATATTGCTGCGGACGAGGCCGCTGGCGGCGATCGCCGCCTCTATCTCGCCCAGTTCGATCCGCAGGCCGCGGATCTTCACCTGATGATCCGCCCGGCCCAGAAACACCACCGCGCCATCGGCGCGCCTGCGGGCAAGGTCCCCGGTCATGTAAAGGCGTTCACCGGGATGGAACGGATCGGCGATGAATCGCTCAGCCGTGAGATCGGGCCGCCCGACATAGCCGCGCGCCAGCTGCACGCCGCCCAGATAGAGATGGCCGACCATGCCCTGTGGCACGGGGCGGCCGCGATCATCCAGAATGACCAGCCGGGTATTCCAGACCGCATAGCCGATCGGCACCGGGCGCGAGGCGTCATCGGCGCTGGCGGGCCAGTAGCTGACGTCGACGGCGGCTTCGGTGGGGCCGTAGAGATTGTGCAGTTCCGCCCGCACGCGGCGGTGGAAGCGATCGCGAAGGTCGGCGGGCAGTTCCTCGCCGCTGCAAAACACGCGCGTGGTTTCGATCCCGGCGGATTCCGGGGAATCGAGGAAGGCCGACAGCATCGATGGCACGAAATGCAGGGTGGTGATCCGCTCGCGCCGGATCAGCCCGGCAATGGCGGCGGGATCACGATGCGCGCCGGGTGATGCAACGACCAGCGTGGCGCCGTAAATGAGCGGCAGGAAGAACTCCCACACGGAAACGTCGAACGTCGCCGGGGTCTTTTGCAGGATGCGGTCATCCGGGCCGATGGCGTAGTGCTCACCCATCCACAGCAGGCGGTTGACGATGGCCCGGTGGGTGACGAGCACGCCCTTCGGCTCCCCGGTCGAACCGCTGGTATAGATGACATAGGCGGCATCATCGAGCTGCGGCAGCGGCAGATCGTTGCTGAGCGGGACCATCGGCCAGTCAGCGGGCGCGAGAAGGCGTGCGCCGTAAAGTCCGTGCGGATCGTCATGGGCCAGCACCAGTGCCGGGGCGGCGTTGCGCAGGATCGTTTCGATGCGCGCTGGCGGATGATCCAGATCGAGCGGCAGGTAAGCGCCCCCCGCCCGCAGCACCGCCACCAGCGCGACGACCAGTTCCAGCGAACGCGGCAAGGCCACGGCGATGAGGCTTTCCGCCCCCACGCCGCGCGCGCGCAGTTCCCCGGCGAGCCCCTGCGTGCGGCGGTCCAGTTCGGCGTAAGTCAGGCTTTCGCCTCCGAAGCGCAGGGCCTCCGCATCGGGCGTGGCGACCATCGCCCGTTCGATCAGTTCGGCGAGCGTAGAATCCGGCAGCGGATGCGTGGTGGCGTTGAAAGCTTCCAGTTCCGCCTGCGCCTCATCAGGCGTGGCGGTGGGCACTTCGGAGAGGCGTTCCGCCATCAGCGCGTGGGCTATGAAGATCGCCAGCCGGTGGCCGTGCGCGGCCACTTCATCCGCGCTGTAGAGGTTGGGATTGGCGTCCACTTCTACCGAAAGGGCGTTCAGCGCGTCGCCCCGGAAGGTGAAGTTGATATCCTCCACCGGGCCTGTGCCGGTGACGTGCAGGTCCACCTCCAGCCCGGCGATGCGCGGCGGGCGGTCATAGGGCTGGACATTGACCAGCGGACCATAGAGCCGGCGGTTGCCCCCGATCAGGCCAAGGTCGCGGCGCAATTGTTCGCTGCGATAGCGGCCGTGGCGGCGCGCTTCGGCGGTATCGGCGGCCACTTGTGTCAGGAAATTGCCCAGCGGTGCGTCTTCATCGGGCGAGACGCGCAGAGGCAGCACGTTCATCACCATCGCAGGCACGCGGGCAGAGGCGCTGCCCATGCGGCCCATGTGCGGCACGCCGACGATCACCTCCCCAGTGCCGGTAAAGCGGCGGATATAGGCAGATACCAGCGCGGTCAGCACATCGGGCCAACCGAGCCCGGTGCCCTTGGCCCGCTTCAGCAACAGTTCGCGCGTTTCGGCGGGCAGAGCCTGTTCGAAGCGATGGAAGGAGAAGGCGGACACGGCCTTGCCCGGCGCCATGCCGACGATTTCGTCCGCACCAGCCATTGCGGTGCGCCACCATGCGGCATCGGCTTCGCGATCAGGCGAGGCGCGATAGGCGGCGTCTTCGCCCCACACACCCGCCAGCGGCGACAGTTGCCGCCCGCTGCCCGGCTTTCCGGCCAGCAGCAGGCCATAGAGTTCCGCGATGCGCGCCGTCAGCAGCACCATGCCATAGCCATCGATGGCGAAGTGGTGGACATGTTGCGCCCAGAAGTGCCGATCTTCCGCCAGCCGATAGAGCACCTGCCGCGCCATCGGCCCGTTTTCCGGCACCACGGGTGTCGCCATGTCGCGGCGGATCGCCGCCAGCGCCGCGCCCTGCGGATCGGCATCATGCGAAAGGTCGATCACTTCGAGCCGGGGCCGCAGCACACTGTCGACGACCTGAAGCGGCCCTTCCGGCGCATCGATGAAGCGCAGCGACAGCGCCTCTGCCTCTTGCCCCGCGTGATCCACCGCGGCGCCAAGCGCGGCGGCATCCAGCGGACCGCGCAGGTCGAGATACTGGCCGGTATTAAAAATAGGGTTCGCCGGATCGAGCCGCTGGGCATACCACAGCCCCGACTGCGCCTCGGTCAGCGGCACGGCCTTGTGCATCGCGTCAGCCCCGCATCAGTTCTGGCGCTGTTCCAGAATCGCCCACAGGCCCGCCAGCGTGGGAGCCTCCGCCAGATCGGCGAAATCCAGCGGCACGCCCTGTTCATCCCACTGCATCACGAGGTTCATCGCGCGCATGGAATCCAGCCCCAGATCCATCAGGTTGTCGTTGTCACCGACGACCGAGGCATCTTCTTCTATCATCGCGGCGATGTCTTCGCGCAGCCGTTGCAGGGTCAGGGTCATGTCAGGGCCTCGATAATCTGGCGGGTGGAACGGACGACTGCCAAGCAATCGGCCGCCTGGGCAAGCGCCGCATCGTGCCATTCGCGCGAAAAATCCGCGAGCGCATCGGCGGCGAGAAACGGCTGTATGTCGAGCTGGAACGCCTCGGCAGCGGTCAGCATGCAGCCGATATGGGCATATACGCCGCAGACGACCAGTTGATCGCGGCCCCGCGCCCGCATCAGGGTTTCCAGATTGCTGCGCTGGAACGCGCTGTAGCGATGCTTGGTCAGCACGATGTCCCCGGCGGCGGGCGCCAGCGGGGCGACGATCGGCTGATGTTCGGGCACGTGGCGCATACCCGGCCCCCACAGGTCTGCCTGAAGGCCCCGGTCGCGCCGGTCCTGATCGCCGTTCTGCGCGGTGTAGAACACCGGCACGCCCCGCGCTCTGGCAGCAGAGAGCAACGCCGCAATGTGGCCGATGGCCGGTTCTATCGGTGCGACGCCGGGCACGAAAGCATCGACGAAATAGGCCTGCATGTCGTGGACGAGCAGCGCCGCCCGGTCCGCGTCCAGCACCCAATCGGGGCGCGAGGGGGGCAGTTCATCCTCGCCGGGCAATTCATAGCCCGCGATCGATGGCAGGCGGCGGGGCGCGGTCATGCCTTTTCCTGTTCCAGCAATTGCGCGCGCAACGCCGCGCGAAGTTCCTTGCGGCTGATCTTGCCGACCGCCGTGGTGGCGAAATCGGCGACGAATACGATCTGGTCGGGAATCTTGAACGCCGCGATGTCGCGATTACGCATCCATGCCTTGATGTCCGCGGGTTTCGGCGCCTCACCATCGGCGATGATGAAGGCGCAGGTCCGTTCGCCCAGAAATCTGTCAGGCACGGAAACGACCGCCGCATCGAACACTTGCGGATGGGCGAGCAGGTGATCCTCCACCTCCTCGGCCGAAATCTTCTCTCCGGCGCGGTTGATGTGGTCCGTCGCGCGGCCCATCACCTCCAGATAGCCGCCCGGCAACCGGCGCACGACGTCGCCGGTGCGGTAATAGCCGTCTTCTGTGAAGGACCGACCATTCGCGGCCGGATCGTCATGATAGCCACGGATCGTATAGGGGCCGCGCGTCAGCAGGTTGCCGGGTTCCCCCTCGGGCACCGGCTTGCCCTGATCGTCAAGGATCAGCACCTCGTCATCCGGCGAGATCGCACGCCCCTGCGTCTGGGTGACGATATCGTCCGGGTCGCCGATGCGGGTATAGTTCACCAGCCCTTCGGCCATACCGAACACCTGTTGCAGCTTACAGTGCAGCACCGCGCCGACGCGCCGCGCGGGTTCGGGCATGAACTTGGCGCCGCCCACCTGAAGCACTTCCAGACTGGAAAGGTCGTGATCCGTCTTCGGCGCGGCCTGCAACCACAGCAGCGCCAGCGGCGGCACCAGCCCGGTGATCGTCACCTTCTCCTGCTCTATCAGCGGGAAGGCGGTGGCCGGGTCCGGCGCGGGGCACATGACCACGCGCGCACCCGCGTAAAGCGCGCCGAACACGCCGGGGCTGCTCATCGGGAAATTGTGAGATACCGGCAGGGAGGACATGTAAACGCTGTCCGGCCCGATCCAGCAAATCTCGTTACTGGCGCGGATGCTGTAAAGATAATCGTCGTGCGTGCGCGGGATCAGCTTGGACAGCCCGGTGCTGCCGCCCGAAATCTGCACCAGCGCCACGTCTGACGGGGATGCGTCCTCTTCCGGCAGAAGCGACGGATCGGCCGCGAAAGCGCCAAAGGCCGCGTGCCGCCCGGCATCGCCCACCACGATGGTGTGCCGGACATGCGGGACTTCCGCCATGACGGCATCGGCCAACCCGCGATAATCGAAGTTATCGTGCCTTTCGGCCACGACATAACCGGCAGCCTCTGCCTTGCGGGCAAAGTGGGCGATTTCGGTCAGCCGGTGCGCGGGCAGCGCGAAGACGGGGATCATCCGCGCGCGGAACAAGCCGAACACAACCGCGAAGAATTCCGGAATGTTCGGAAGCTGGACGACAACCCGGTCCCCCGGTTGCAGCCCCAGCGCCAGAAAACCGGCCGCGGCAGTTTCCGCCCGCTGCAACAGTTCGGCATAAGTCCACCGCTGGTCGCCGCCGACCACGGCAATCGCATCGCCGCGATCCTTCGCCCGCGCTTCCAGCAATTGACGGAAGGTTTCGCCGCGCCAGTAGCCTTCGGCGCGATAGCGTTCGGCAAATTCCTGCGGCCAGACCTGCTGCAACGGCACCATTACCCAACTCTCTCCACTCAATTGCCCGCGCGGGGCGATCCATTGGGGACTGTGCCGGAATCCGGCGCGGCGCAAGTCCCGCCGCTGCTGGAATGTCCCTGTTCGTCCACGCCCAACGCGCGCAGCATGGCCTGCAACTTGCCCGAAGTCTCCTCCGCTTCTTCCGCCGGCACAGATCCTTCCACTATGCCCGCGCCCGCGTAGATCCTCACCTGCCTGCCGCTGACTTCGGCACAGCGCAGCGAAACGTACCATTCGCCGTCGCCCGCCCGATCGGTCCAGCCCACGGCCCCGGCATAGAAGCCACGGTCATAGCCTTCGAGCCGGGGGATCAGGTCCAGAGCCCGCGCGCGGGGTGTGCCGCCGACCGCGGGCGTGGGATGCAGCGCCGCGGCGAGTTCCGCCGCCGATACGTCGCCCGGCGATTTCAGCCGCCCTTCGATGCGGGTGCCGAGGTGCCACATGGTCTGCGTGGAAACGAGCGCGGGCCCATCGGGCGCGACCAGTTCACGGCAATAGGGGGCCAGCCCGTCAAGAATGGCGTCCACTACCCAGCGATGTTCGCGCCGGTCCTTCTCCGACCCCATCAGCCATTCGGCAGCCGCGCGATCCGCCGTGCCATCCTCGCTGCGCCGGGCGGAACCCGCCAGCGGGTGCGAGACGACGGCATCGCCGGTCTTGGCGATCAGCAGTTCCGGCGTCGCCCCGATCAGATGCCGCGACACGCCATTCGCGCCCTGCCCCAGCGGCGTCAGGAACCGCACCGCCGCCGGATCGCCCAGCAGGCGGCTCGACAAGGCCAGCAGATCGATCGGTGGTTCAGCCTCCAGCAGTACGCTGCGCGACAGGACGATCTTTTCGAGCGGGTCCGCACCGCCCTGCTCCGCCGCGATAAGGTCCAGCGCGCGGGCCACGGCCTGCTCATAGTCCGCGCGGCTCGGCTGCGGTGTGACCTGCCATCGCCGGTCAGGACGGGGGCCGGTGGCCGGGGGCGTCAGCGGAAGATCGGTGACGGATTGGGGTTCGAACAGGAAATCGTCCGCCGCCCGGTCAAACGGCAGCGCGCCGACCAGCAGGGCCGCGTCATCGTGATCGGCGAAGAAGCCGCGCACCCGATCCGCCAGCGTTTCCGCCGGGCCGGGCAGCAGCGATCGCCGCGATCCGTGGGCGATCACGGGCCGTTGCGGGGCGGCCAGCATGAACGTGCAGGATGTCGCGTGCGTATCGCCAGCGCCCGACATTTCCGGCATGAGCTTCGCCAAGCTTAAGTCCTTCCTGCACGGGCCGCCTTGCATTGTGCGGCGCCCTTACTATCGGTTGATAGTAGTTCTCAATTTCAGATTTGGCGCCTAGCCGGGAAAACATTCGCGCAAGATGACGAAAACATTAAATCGGGCCGCAAGGAACGGTATGGAAGCGGCACAATGAAAGTTCTCGTCGTGGAGGATGATCCCCGCACGCGCGATTTCGTGGCTGGCGGCCTGCGTCAGGCTGGGCATACCGTGGACGAGGCGGAAAGCGGTTCAGCCGGGCTCGACCTAGCGCTGGTCGAGAAATACGACGCGCTGATCGTGGACCGGATGCTGCCGGGCTGTCCGGGGCTGGACCTGATCCGCACGGTGCGTGCGCAAGGCATCGAAACGCCGTGCCTGATGCTGACGGCGGTGGGCGCGGTGGAAGATCGGGTGGAAGGGCTGAACGCCGGGGCAGACGACTATCTCGTCAAACCCTTCGCCTTCAGCGAGTTGCTGGCGCGGCTTCAGGCGCTCGGCCGCCGCCCGCCGCTGGCGCAGCAGCCCGATTGCCTGAGGGTCGGCGACCTTGAGATGGACCCGGCGGCCCACAGTGTGAGCCGTGGAGGCAAACCGATAGACCTGACTTCGCATGAATTCAGGCTGCTGGAATACCTCGTCCGCCGCGCGGGGCAGGTGGTGACGCGGACCATGCTGCTGGAGGCGCTGTGGGGATTCCACTTCGATCCGCGCACCAATATCGTCGATGCCCACATCAGCCGCCTGCGCGCCAAGATCGACCGGGGTTTCGATGTGGAACTGATCCGCACCGTCCGGGGGGTCGGTTATGCCATCCGCGCGCCTCAATAACGCCCGCCTGCCCCGCCTGCTTTCGACCGCCAGCCTGCGTCTGGCGCTGACCTTCTCGTTGATCTTCGGCGTGGGGGCGGCCCTGCTGGTCGCGGGTATCGATTACGGGCTGTTCCGCTTTGCAGAGGCGGAAACGCGCGAAGACCTGACGCACCAGATGAACATCATGGAGGGGGATGCCGCACGGCTGGGCGGTGGCGGCCTGATCGCGATGCTGGAAGCGCAATCGCGCAACCACGAGGCGCGCCGATACCTCTTTCTTGTCATCACGACCGATGGACAGACGTTCTCCAACGGGCTGGCGCGCAATGCGGTGAATGACGAGGGGTTTCGCCACAACCTGCCCAACAAGCCCCGCCCGCCCCGCTGGCCGGACCAGACGCCCGACCTGCTGGTGCTGAGCCACACGATGCCCGACGGCACGCTGCTGGCCATCGGGCGCGACGCGAAGCATCTGGACGAGCTACGCGGGGGCATACGCACGTTCGCGCTGTGGAGCGGACTGGGCGTGATCGCGCTGGCGATGCTCGCCGGGCTGGCGCTCGGCTATCAATTCCTGCGTCGGCTGGGCGGGATGAACCGTTCGGTCGACCGGATCATTTCCGGCAATACGTCTGAACGCCTGCCCGCCGTTGGGCTGGGGCGCGAATTTGATGAGCTGGCCGCCAACCTCAACCGCATGCTCGACCGGCAGGAAGCGACGATGGAGGCGCTCAAGAGCGTTTCAGAAGGTATCGCGCACGATCTGCGCACCCCGCTGGGCCGGTTACGCAACCGGCTGGAGGAACTCGAGGCGGATGCTGGCGATCCGGCGCGGCGGCAGACGGGGATCGATCTGGCGATGCAGGAGATCGGGCAGATCACCGCGCTGTTCGATTCGCTTCTGGCGCTGTCGCGGCTGGAAAGCGGGCAGAACCCGCAAGGCGCGCCGATCGATGCCCGCGGCCTGATCGAACGCGTGGGCGAGATATATGGGCCGACCGTCGAGGATGCAGGCGGAACGCTGCGAATGCATGCGCCAGACGCGGCCCTGCCCATCACGGTGCGCGGAGACGAACATCTGTTGATGCAGGCGCTGTCCAATCTGGTGGAGAACGCCATCGTCCACGGCGGCGACGGGCCCGAAATCACGCTCGATGCCAGGCAAGAGGGCAATTACGCCGTGTTCGTGGTCGCCGACCGCGGCCCCGGCGTGCCACCCGACGAACGCGAGAAAGTGCTTCGGCGCTTCTATCGCATGGACAGCAGCCGTTCCCGCCCCGGTTCCGGGCTGGGGCTGGCGATGTGCGCGGCTGTCGCGAACCGCCATGGGGGCACGCTCACGCTTTCGGACAACGAGCCGGGGCTGAAAGTGGAATTGAAGATCCCGACCACACACGCCGATTGATACCTGCCTGCCGAGAAGTTCGGCTTGGGGCACATATCTGAATTATACTATTGCGACGCAATTGCATTAGATTGCGTGACCCGCTACGCCCGCCTTCGCCATGTACAGCTTCATCGACGTATCACCCGATCGCGTTGCGGGCGGCAGCCGCTTTCTCTTCTGGGCCATGCGCGGCTGGTCCAGCGCGCTGGCGCGGGACATCTGCCCTGCGGCGAGCCTTGCACAGGCGTTCGTCCGCAAGGGCATGGCCCCGGTGCTGGCCGACTTTCACAAGCTTATGTTCGTCCTCAACCACCGCGAATACCGGCTGATTCCCTTCACCGAACGCGGGATCGCCCGCGTGACTGAGTTTGAGGCGATCATGCTTTCGCTATGGTCCGATATCGCGGAAGGGGAACACGGCAGAGCGCGGGCGACGCTGGGCGCATTCCTGGACGAAAACTGGATCGAGGACGTCGTAACCGGAATGTCCGACGTCGTCGGACACATGGCTGATATCGGCCTGACACCCAGCCGCAGTCTCGATCTCATTTCATGAAAATCCCCCGCCTGGCAGGTGCCTTCGGCGCCGCCAGCGGCCCATACGGAAAGAAAGACAGTCACAACCATGAATGAACTGGTCCACGCGGGTTTCGAGATGGAAGAGACCAAGGCGCTGAGCGTCGAGCAGGTCCGCTGGGTGCGGCACTGGAACGACGGCCTGTTCAGCTTCGCCATGACCCGGCCGGCCAGCTTCCGCTTCCGTTCGGGCGAGTTCGTGATGTTGGGCCTGCCCGATGGTGACCGGCCCCTGCTGCGTGCCTATTCCATCGCCAGCGCGTCCTACGCCGACGAGCTGGAGTTTCTGTCGATCAAGGTGCCGGACGGGCCGCTGACATCGCGCCTGTGCCATGTGCGCGAGGGGGACCGGATCTATCTGGGCCGCAAGCCCACCGGCACACTCGTCACCGATGCGCTGAGCCCCGGCAAGCGGCTGTTCCTGCTTTCCACCGGCACCGGCCTGGCCCCGTTCATGAGCCTGGTGCGCGATCCCGACATCTACGACATGTACGATCAGATCGTGCTGGTTCATTCCGTTCGTAACGTTGCGGACCTTGCCTATCGCGAGGATCTGGAAAGCCACCTCGCGGGCGATCCACTGGTTCAGGATCAGGCGCTGACGCAGTTCCATTATGTGCCCACGGTCACGCGCGAAAGCTTCCGCACCACTGGCAGGATCGACGCCCTGATGGAAAACGGCGCCCTGTTTGCCGGCATTCCGGGCGAGGCCAAATTCGACCCTGCAACCGACCGCGTGATGCTGTGCGGATCGATGGAGATGATCCGCACCCTTGCCGCCAGTCTGGAGGGACAGGGGTTTCGCGAAGGCGCCAACAACAACCCCGGCGACTTCGTGATCGAACGCGCTTTCGTGGACTGAAGCACCCCCGTTTACGCATCCGGCCCCACTTTATTGCGAGTGGCGACAGTTCCTGTCGACCGGGGATTGCCGCCGCCGCCATGCTTCTTTACGACTATCAAACCGAACCGAACTCGCCCCGCGGGTGATCCGATAAGATAGCGAGGCTGGCGCACGGGCGAATGCTGATAATTTTGCTCGTCTCGCTGATCGGCAGTTGCCTTTTTCCGATAGCATCGCGCTGGCTGGGCCGTGGCGCCGGGTTCCTGATGGCGTTGCTGCCTTTCGGCCTGCTCGCCGCCTTCGTGGCGAGCGCGCCGGTGGTGGAACGGGGCTGGGTTCAGGGTGAAGGCATCGTCTGGGCGCCCTCGCTCGGCTTCGACATCACTGTCCGGCTGGACGGATTCTCTTTCCTGTTCTGCCTGCTGATCACCGGCATCGGTGGCCTCGTCACCATCTATGCGGGCGGTTATCTGACCAACAAGTCGAAGGCGGATCGGGCCCGCTTTTTCACGCTGATCCTGCTGTTCATGACGGCGATGCTGGGCACGGTGCTGGCCGACAATCTGCTGCTGATGATCCTGTTCTGGGAAGCGACCAGCATCCTTTCGTTCATGCTGATCGGCTTCGATCACAAGAGCTTCCGCGCGCGGCGGGCGGCCAATCTGGCATTGCAGGTAACGGCCGCAGGCGGGCTGGCGCTGGTGCTGGCGGTGCTGATGATCGGGCATGTCATCGGCACTTATTCGATGGCGGAGGCGACCACGCGCGGGGCGGAGATCGTCGCGCACCCGCTGGGCACGCCCATCCTGTTGCTCATCATGCTGGCCGCTTTCACCAAGTCGGCGCAGTTCCCGTTCCACTTCTGGCTGCCGAACGCGATGCAAGCCCCCACCCCGGCCTCCGCCTATCTCCATTCGGCGACGATGGTGAAGCTGGGCATCTATCTTCTGGCGCGCTTCGAACCCGTGATCGCGCAGACGGAATGGGGGCGTCCGCTGCTGGTTGGCGTGGCCTGTGTGACCATGGTGGTTGCCGCAGTGCAGGCGTTGCGAGCGGAAAGCTTCAAGGCGGCGCTGGCCTATTCCACGATCGCGTCCCTCGGCATTCTGGTGCTGCTGGTCGGGCTGGACGGGCCTCGCGCGTCGGTGGCGATGATCGGGTTCCTGTTCGCCCATGCGCTTTACAAGGCGGCGCTGTTCTTCTGCGCTGGTTCCGTGCTCCACGCGACGGGCAAGGGCGTGCTGCGTTCGCTGGGCGGCCTGCGCAAGACGCTGCCCCTCACCGCCATCGCCTGCGCCGGAGCCAGCCTGTCGATGGCCGGAATACCGCCGTTCCTGGGCTTCGTGTCCAAGGAATTCCTGTTCGAGGCGCAACTAGCGAGCAGTTGGGAACTGGTCCCGCTTGCCATCGCCGTGCTCGTCAACGCGGTAATGGTCGGCGTTGCCGGGGTCGTCACCCTGCGCCCGTTCTTCATGAAGCCCGCCAAGCCGATCGAGATGCTGCACGGCGAAAGCTTCTCTCTGGTCACGCCGCCGCTGGTGCTGGCCATGATGGGCCTCACCATCAGCCTCGATCCGGAATGGATCACCCGTGTGGCGATCCGCCCCGCCGTGATCGCGGTCTATGGCCAGCCGGTGGAAGTCACCCTGTCGGCGTGGCACGGGTTGACGCCGATGCTGGGGCTGAGCGCCGTGGTCGTGACCATCGGCGTGCTGATCATCCGCTATTGGAAACGCATCCACCTGATGCTGCGATCGCGTGAACGGATCGAGCGGTATTCGGTGGAAAGCGCGTGGGAACGGGCCCTGTTCCGCCTTGTCCACGGCGCGGCACGGCTTACCCGCGTGATCGAACATGGCGATATGCGCGGCTATACCGGCATGGCGGTCATCACATTCACGGCCGTTGCGGCATTTTCCATGCTGGCGTCGGGCGCCGGCCTGCGTGTTCCCGCGATAGAGGGGCCAACCCGCGTTGCCGAAATCCTGATCGGGCTGGTGGCCGTTGGCGGTGCGATTGTCGCCGCGCGCAGCCGCAACCTGCTGTCCGCCCTCGTCGGCGCGGGCATCACCGGCTTCGCCATCGCCATCACTTTCCTGTTCAATGGCGCGCCCGATCTGGCGCTGACCCAGTTCACGGTGGAGGCGCTGATCGTCGTGCTGCTGACGGCGCTGTTGCTGGCCCTGCCCCTGCGCAGCGCCGACACCCGCAGCGGGCGCGAACACAGTGTGGATTTCCTGATCGCCGCCGCCTTCGGGCTGGTCATGTTCGTGGCCCTGGTGGACATGGCCGCCGGGCACGCATCGTCGGATGCGTCGGACTGGTTTGGGCGGATGAGCTATGTCGCCGGTTTCGGCAGCAACGTCGTCAACGTGATCCTGGTCGATTTCCGCGCATTCGACACCATGGGCGAAACGGCGGTGATCGCGATGGCGGCGGTGCTGGCCGGATCGCTGCTGGCCCGTCGACGCGGCGCCGCGCGGGACGAGGCCAAGGCGCGCACCGTCCATTACAGCCTTTCCACCGCCAGCCGCCTGCTGTTCTGGCTGCTGATGCTTTCTTCGGTCATCATCCTGCTGCGCGGACATAACGAGCCGGGTGGCGGTTTCGTGGGCGGGCTGGCCGCCTCGCTCGCCTTTGCCGTCCTGTCGCTGGCCCACGGGGCGCGGAGCGCGGAACGGGTTCTGCGCTTCCAGCCGCTGTCGCTGGTCGGCTTCGGGCTGGCGCTGTGCATCACCAGCGGCATTCCCGGAATGTTGAAGCCGGGCGGTGCACCGTTCCTGACGCATCTGTGGTGGGAACCGGGCGGCATCCTGCCCAAGCTGGGCACCACGATGCTGTTCGACATCGGCGTTTATCTGGTCGTGCTGGGGGCGGTCCTTTCCTTCCTGTTCGGCTTGCAGAAGGAGGCGGCACGATGACCGTGTTCTATGCCTTCTGCGCGGCGGCGATCATGGCCTGTGCCGTCCACATGGTGCTGTCGCGCAACCTGATGCGTAGCCTGCTGGGCCTTGCCCTGCTGTCCACGGGCGTAAACCTGGCCCTGTTCACGGCAGGGGGTTTCTCGTCAGACCAGCCGCCGATCATAGCTGCGGGGGCCAAGGCGCTGGGCGTATCGGCCGATCCGCTCGCCCAGGCGCTTATCCTTACCGCCATCGTGATCGGCTTTGCGCTGACGGTGGTGCTCGCCGCGATCGTGATGCGCGCGTGGCGTGCCACCCGATCGGTCGACGCGCGGGATATCGACGCGCTGGACCAGCCTGAACCGGCCGCGGCAGAGGCGGAGCCGCCCCATGGCTGACGCGGTGCTGCTCATCATTCCGGTGCTGGCGCCCCTGCTCGCCGCTGCGGGCGCGATCCTGTTGCGCCGCCGTCCGCGAGCGAGCGAGGCGCTGACACTCGGCGCTTTCGTCCTGACCCTGTTGTTCAGCGTAGCCCTGCTTATCCGCGCGAGCGGCGGCGGCCCGCTTGCCGTTACCGTGTTCGGCGGGTGGCCGGTGGGGATAGGCGTATCGTTCACGGCGCGAATGCCGGGCGTGGCGCTGGTAGTGGTCACATCGCTGATCGCGCTGGCAGTGGCGATCTACAGCCATGCGGCGATAGGCGGCAGGCGACGGTTTGCGGGGCATGACGCGCTGATTCTGGCGATGGTCGGCGCGGTGAACGGCGCTTTCCTGACCGGCGATCTGTTCAACCTCTACGTCTGGTTTGAACTGGCGCTGCTTTCCGCACTGGGCCTGATCAGCATCGACCGGCGGCAGATGCAGATCGGCGCGGCGATGCGATACGCGACGTTCGGCATCGTGGGGGCGAGCGCCATCCTGGCCGGGATCGGCATTCTGTATGGCATCACGGGAACGCTCGATCTGTCCGTGCTCGCCGCGCGGCTGGCCCCCAGCGCGCCCAGCGTCGCGACCGCTGCGGCGGCGGCGTTGCTGCTCGGCGGATTCGCCCTGAAATCGGGGCTGGTGCCGGTGCACGTCTATCTGCCGTCATCCTATGGCCCCGCACCGATATCGGTCACGGCGATTTTCGCCGGGCTGCTGACCAAGATGGGTTTCTATGCCCTGCTGCTGGTCTTTGCCGGGCTGTTTGCGATCGGTTCTGGCGGAATGGGCGCGGCGCAGTTGAAGCCCCTGTTCGGCTGGATCGCGGGCGCGACTATGCTGCTCTGCTCGCTCGCCGCGCTGGCGCAGAACGATATGCGGCGACTGCTGGCCTATCATGTCATCGCGCAGGTCGGTTACATGATGGCCGCCCTTGCGGTCGGAACGCGGGCCGGGGTCGAAGCGGCGGTATTCTACATGATCCATTCGATGATCGTGCAGACCAACCTGTTCCTGGGCGCGGGCGCGATCCAGCGTGCGACCGGATCGTGGCAGCTTTCCACCACCGGCGGCGTACTGCGCGCGAACCCGTGGTTTGGTGTGGTTTTCGCCGTGCCCATTCTGTCGCTGGCGGGCATCCCGCCCCTCTCCGGCTTCTGGGCCAAGCTGCTGGTCTTCCGCGCCGCGATCGACGCCGGGGATTTCGTGCTGCTGGGTGCAGGCGTGATCGCGGCGATCCTGACGATCTTTTCCGCCGCGCTGTTCTGGTCTGCCGCATGTTGGAAGGAATTGCCCAACCGCCCGGCCAAGCGGCTGCCGCCATCAATGCTGGTGGGCATGGGCGTGCTTTCCGCCGCCACGGTCGCAATCGGACTGGCGCCGGGCATGGTTCATGCCGCTGCCCAGCTTTCCGCCGGGGCGCTGGCCAACATGGGGCTGCTGGGATGAGGGTTCTGGCAAAAGCGCGCGCCGTGCTGCAATTGCTCGTCGGCTTCATACGCGATTTGATCGGATCGACCTGGGCGGTGGCGCGCATCGTGCTGGCGCCGGACATCCCTTCCCGCCCTGCGATCGTCGTCATGCCGGTGCAGTTGAAGCGGCCATGGGCGGTGGCGATGCTGGCCTATTTCACGTCGCTGACCCCCGGCTCTACCTGCCTCCATGTCTCCGCCGATCGCACGAGGCTTTACCTGCACCTGCTCGATGCCAGCGATCCCGATGCCTCGATCGCGCGGTTCCATCGCCTCTACGAACGCCCGATCATGGAGCTTGAGGGATGATCGACCTGCCCCTCCTGGCTGATATCCTCGCCGTCGCCCTCTGCATCGCGCTGGCGCTGGCCGGATGGCGACTGGTCAAAGGGCCCAGCTTCGCCGACCGCTTCGTCGCCTTCGACATGCTGACCGCGCTCGGCATTGGTTTCGCCGGGCTCACTTCCGTGGCGACGGGGCGTGGGGCGTTCCTGGATATTGCGCTGGCGCTGGCGCTGATCAATTTTGTCGGAACGGTGGCTTTTGCCCTGTTTCTGGAGAGAAAGGCACGCGACTGATGGACATCCTCGCCGCCATCCTCCTCGTCTTGGGCACCCTGCTGATGCTGATCGCCGCCGTTGGCATACTGCGGCTGCGCGATCCTCTGCAACGAATGCACAGCGCCACCAAGGCCGGGACGCTGGGCACCGTGCTGCTGGTGATCGGCGTGCTGCTAAGCACCGACGATGCACCTGTTGCCACCGGCTTGCTCGCTATCCTGTTCCTGATGTTCACCCTGCCGCTGGCCGCGCAACTGCTGGGGCGAGCAACCTATCTTTCAGGCACTCCGCTGAAAGAAATCGAAGATTCCGCGATCCCGGAACTGGAGAGCGACAGGGCCAAGGCCCGGTCATCTCGTCACGACTGAGGGGGTAGTCCCCATTACCGGAACCATCGCATTGAACCCTGCGTTCGAGGGGCATCAATGCGGGCTCCGGTTGCCGATCATCTTCGAATAGGCCGGAGGCCCGCCAACCATCTTTCTGGAGGTGTCATGGCGACCCGAACGATCGATAAGAACAAGACACTGAGTGTCTCTCCCGCTGAGGCAAAGTCGGCTGCGATAGCCAAGGCGAAAGCTGTGGCGCCCGATCTGGCGGCCCGCATCGGCAGCACGCCGAAGACGCAGTTTCGGGGTGATCCCGATATCTTCGGACGGCTGGTGGAGGATCATGACCGGCACCGCGCTCTTCTGGCCATGATCGAGGAGACCGAAGGAAAATCGGCGGATCGCGTGGCCCTGTTTTCCGAACTGGTGAAGGAACTGAAGGCGCACGCGGCGGCGGAAGAACAAGCCCTGTGGTCGTCGGTCCTGCGCGATCCGGAAACTACCGACGACGCCCGCCATGCGATTTCCGAACACAAGGAGATCGACGAGATGCTGGACGATCTGGCCGCGCGCGACATGGCGTCATCGGGCTGGCTGCGCCGGTTCGCGGGGCTGAAGGACGAATACCTGCACCACATCCGCGAGGAGGAGCAGGAGCAGTTCGTCGCCGCCGAGGAGCACCTGAAGCCTGCCGACATCCGCCACATGCTGAGCGTGTTCAACCGCCGGAAGCGGGAAGAGAAGGCGGCTGCGAAAGTGGAAAAGAAGATCAGCCTGAAGGACTGACACGATCGGGAACGAACCGGGGCATCGCGGTGTTCTGAATATAACGCCTAGAGGAGAGAAATCATGAATAGCGACATGCTGAAAGGCAATTGGGAACAGGTCAAAGGCCACGTCCAGAAGAAATGGGGCGAGCTGACCAATGACGAGTTGGACCAGATCAATGGCAATCGGAAAATTCTGGCCGGGAAGGTTCAGGAGAAGTATGGTCGCGCGAAGGATCAGGTCGAACGCGAGATCGACGATTTTGAGAATAGTTACTAATCAATGATAATATCGAAAAAGCCCGTGCGGTCCGTCTGCGCGGGCTTTTTCGCGCCCGGCGCGCGGATATGGTGACAGACCCCGGCAGCGTGGAGGAAGGGGATTCCACGCAGACGGCCCCGCCATCCCATCGTCGCCTTGTCCTGTTATTGTCGCTGACTGCGGGCGTGATTGCCCTGGCGATATTGGCCATCGCCGCCTTTCCCGTCTCGTTTCTGCGCGAAACGGCGGAACGGGAACTGTCGGCGAGACTGGATGCGCCGGTAAAGATCGGCTCCCTCTCCCGCACGCAGTTGCTATCGTTCACCCCTGAAATCGTGGCCGGTGACGTGCAGATCGGGCAACCGGCATGGGCAGGCGAAGGCGACTTCCTGAAAGTCGAACGCACGAGTGCCCGCGTTTCCATCTTCTCCCTTATCAGCGGCGACCCCGATATAAGATCGCTGCACATCTCCGACCTCGATGTGGCGCTGGTCCGGGATGAAGAGGGTAAAAGCAACTGGGACGGCTTTGGCGGAAAGCAGGACGATGGCGGCGGGCGCCCACTGCAACTGGACCAGCTTACAATTGATCGCAGCCGCTTTTCGCTGAACGACGCAAAGCGAAAGCTGGAGCTGACGGGCAGTATCCGCGCGGATGCCCGTACTGGTCTGGTCGTGAATGCCACGGGGAAGTTCGACGGGTCGCCCGCAACTCTGGCCGTGACTGGTGGCGGCGCGCGGGAAAAGGCGACTGCGTCAGGCTGGCCATTCCAGGCCCATCTGTCAGCCGCTCCATTCGATCTTCGTGCGAGCGGCACCATGGCCGGCCCGCTGAACCTCAGCGACATGCGACTTACGATGCATGCCAAAGGCTCCAGCCTGAAGCAGCTCGACTACATTATCGAAGCGGGACTGTTCGGCACTCAGGACATCGATCTGACCGGCGATGTCCGGCATGAGGGGAAGGACTGGTTCATCGACCGGGTCGAGGGCACGATCGGTCGCTCCACTCTACGCGGCAAGGCCACGGTGCTGAAGCGCGATGGCCGAACGAAAATCGACGCTGAGATCGATGCGCCGCAATTCGATTTCGACGATCTGGCAGATGACGCCGGGCTGGCGTCGGCGCGCGCCAAGGAAGCGCGGATCGGCAAGCGGGTCATTCCCGACACGCGCATCAACCTGAGCAAGATGGGCCCGACCGACGGACGCATACGCTTTTCCGCGCAAAGGCTGCTTATCAAGGGCGGATCGGCCTTTCGCAGCCTGAAGGGCGACATCGTTCTGGATCACCGGGTGCTGCGGCTTGAAAACGTTGTCGCGGGCCTGGAATCCGGACGTATCACCGGATGGGTCGAGGTCGATTCAACCGCAGATGTTCCCGTGTTCAAGACGGAACTGCGCGTGGCCGGAACATCGCTGGACACGCTGATCGGCCAACCGGACATGATACGTGGCCCGTTACAGGGCGTGGTCCGCATCGAAGGCCGGGGTGACACCATTCGTCAGGCGTTCGAGCGCGGGAACGGCAAGATCGCATTCGTCGCCAGTCGCGGATCAATGAACCGCGCCGCCGCATTCGTTCTGGGTCAGAATCTGGGTGGGGCGATACGGCAGGAAATCCGCGACGATGAAGCCATGACGCCGATCCGCTGCGCTATTCTGGCTTTCAGCGTGAAGGGAGGAATCCTGACCCCCGCCCCGCTGACGATCGACACCGAAGTTTCAAGAGGCGCCGGCCGTGGGCAGATCAACCTGCGGGGCGAAACCATCGCGCTGACCATGAATGGCGCTGCGAAGGGAAATGCGCCGCTGAAGCTGGTGGATCCGCTGCGCGTGCAGGGCACGTTGTCGAGCCCGTCGATCACCTTCAACGATCCGGGCGAACGGTCCGGCGAGCCCAACATCGTGCGCGCCATAGGACGGTCGATAGGAAGCGCGCTGGGACTGCGGAAAGACAAGGACGGTAACAGCGCCGCCCCACCTTCCGCACCGGCGGACTGCGCGGCTCTTTCCCGCGCAGCCCTCCGATAACGGTTAGCGTGTGACTTACTTCTTGAGATGTCCATCGAAGAAATTGACCATGACATCATAGGCCTGCCGTGCCTCTGGCAGGTCAGAATTGTAGATGAACCCGTGGAACATCCCGTCCCATCCGTGGAAGCGGGATTCGACGCCGGCAGCAGCGAGGCTGTTGTGCGACGTAAGAGCGCTGGAAAATTCGAACGAGCGCGTTCCGGTGATGAACAGCGTCGGCGGGAAATGCGCGAGCAGTTCGGGCGAGCTTTCAGGAAAGGCCAGGGGATCTTCCGGACGGGCGGTGCTCAGATAGCTCGGGCCACCGGGAGGCAGCATGGCGGGCCGGCTTTCCGCGACCAGCGCGGGCAGATTGCCCAGCAGGCCACCCGAAAGCGCGACTGAATCCCCTTCGAAACGGCCATTCAGGCCAGCGCAGAATACGCCGATCGCCGCGGGATTGGGCAAATCGTTCGCCTGGAACCATGCGATGGACTGCGAGGTCAAGATGCCGCCAGCCGAGCATCCGTAGAGCCCGATGTGCGATGCATCGTAGGACTTAAGCAGTTCACGATAGACCGTTGCCACGTCCTCGCTACCGGCGGGGAACTGGTATTCCGGCCCCATGCGGTAGTCGATCGACACGACCTTGATCTTCATCAGCGCCGCCAGCGGAACCGATTCCACCAGCGAGGCGCTGCGCGCACCGGTGGTGAAACCCCCGCCATGAACGTTGATCAGCAGGCGATTGCGATTTTCGGGCGCGATTCCTTCTGCGGGGACCACGACGTCCACCACGATCCCGCCGATCTTCTCTTCCGTGATGTCGACCTTGTACCGGTCACGCATCGGGCGCAGGAATTCAAACATGATTCCATCCTGACGCGCGCGCTCCTCCTTGATGTCAGGAACGGGCGTGCCGAACGGCTTGTCGACGATCAGCTTGCGCAGATAGTCGCGCCCCCCCTGGCTTGCGGTAGCGGGCAAAGGCACACGAACGCCGTCCAGCGTAACCGTTCCATCCTGCGCGATACGCGGGTCGGAAGGGGCCTGCGCGATGCCCGGCGAAGCTGCCGCAGTCAGCGCCAGTGCGATCGAAACGCCAGCCGGAACCCTGGCGAACTTCATCAAAGAACCAATCATTGTTGCACCTCGCTGTTGCTGACCAGATCGAGCAATCCATCCACGATCGCCGTCTCCGCACATCCCGGCTTCAGGCGCGAGGACACCACTTCGAAAGTGTTGTAAGCGAAGGCTGCATCGTTCGGGATATAGCCGCTGTTGGCCATGCCGTTGGTCAACGTTGTCATCATGGTATGCTTGTAGGGCGATTCCTGCTTGAAACGCTGGGCGATGCCAGTGAACACCTCTGCATCGACGCCGCCGATAATGGTGTCGCCAACCCTCAGCATGCTGAGCGTTATGTTGACGGGATCACCGTCTTCGTACTGACCGGGGAAACCGGCCCGGCCCTGATCCAGCCGCTTGCGGCCGGGACAAGTCACAGTGTTCTGCGCGCCGGTGATGCGTGCCGTCGTTACAGGCCTTTCCAGCCCGTCGCGCGTGACATGCAGCACTTCCTCGCCCAGCATCTGACCCATTGAAAGGATCATCCGCTTCTGCTGCTCCATCAGCATCGCAACCCGGGGATTGTCGCGATCCATCCCCTCACCGCCGGGGGGCATCGCATTGCTGATGTCCTCACCGCGCTTCGCGTAATCCGCGATGCGGATGTCACGCAATTCGTACGTCTGGTTGAAGAAGATCGGGTTCTGATCGCCCGCAGCGCCGTTGGAATAGACGGCGACGGCGCCGTTCCCCAACGATTCCTCGATATAATTCGAGGCGGCGCCAGGGATATCGGCGCTGACGAGATCGAGCGTCCCGGTGATCACCGCGTGAACGCCGTAGTTGTAGTAAATCGCGATCGGTTCGCCGCTGAGGGATTCGAAACGGATCACGGCCACCGTCTTGTCGGAAGGTCCTTCATAATTGGGGCCCTCCCACCAGCGATGGGTTTCACGGTCGATAATGTTGCGATTTATGTTGATGTGCGAAACGCCTGTGCCCTGAGCCATCCGGGCGGGCTTCAACGAATCGGCCGCCTGGCGAATCGCAGCGAAGATATTGTCTTCATAGTTCGCGGGCGGCGTCCACGGCACGCTATGCGTATGAGTCGCGGTAATCAGAAACTGCGTCTTCGGGATTTTCAGTTCCCGCTCAGCCCGATCCCTCAGATTCTTCCATACGGGCGGCGGAATGACGCCCGCATCGACCGTCACCATGGCTGCCCTGGTCTTGCCGTTATCCAGCACGATCGCCCGGGCGTAGAGAGGATCGAGAATTCCGCGATAGTTCTGCGGCAGCGCGTCGGGTGCCGGTGTCACATCGACCTTCCCTGCCCCCGCTCTCAGGCCAGGATCCTGTGCCAGAGCCGTGTGCGGCACCATCGCCACTACGGTCATGGAAAGGGCCACAGGCCGAAGTGCCCTCAAAAGCTTCATCATGCTCTCCCTAAAAAAATACAATCGATTGCCCTCTTGGGTCACGCACTGCGTTAAACCCTCTTGGCAATTCCTTGGCATCATCTTATGCAATCGATTGAAAAAGGCAACCATGGGAGTAGGGGATGACAGTGCGCTTCATGCACTCCGCCGCCATTGCAGCAGTTATAGCAGGTCTCGTATCGGGCGCAGCGCATGCGCAGGATCAGGCGGATCAAGCGGACACGAATCAGTCGGACGATGCGATCATCGTTACCGCGCAGAAATCTGGCGCGCAGGCACTTCATCAGGTGCCGCTGGCGATTCAGGCCTTCAGTGGTGAAGAACTGAAAGAGCGTAACATCGGCTCGATCGGCGATCTCGTATCGACCGTTCCCGGCGCTTCGGAAGGATTCCGCCAGTCGAACAGCTCGCGCTTCTACAACCTGCGCGGCACCGTCACCCAGAATGGCGATTCCCCTATCGGGTATTACCTCGACGATACTCCGTTTATCGTCACCAACTTCGGCATCGCGCCCCCGGTTCGCTTCCTTGATATGGAGCGGGTCGAGGTACTGCGCGGCCCGCAGGGCACACTCTACGGGCAGGGCTCGTCGGGTGGTGTTTTCATTTTCCACACGCGTGATCCGAACTTGAACGAGATAGAATACGCGGGTGAAGTCGAGACTTCCCGGACGCGTGGCGCCGAAGGCTGGAACTACGGCGCTTCTGCGGCTCTTTCCGTGCCGATCATCCAGGACCGCCTCGGCATCCGGGTCAGCGGCGGGTTCTCGCGCGATGCAGGCTGGGCCGATGCTTATTTCGGCCCCTATGACGGCACGCCGGATCAGAAGGGCGTCAACTCCGCGAAGAACGACGACATCCGTGTGGTTGCGCTCATCCGTCCGTGGGACAATGTGAACATCCGCGCGCAGTACTGGAATTTCCGTCCGCGTCAGAACTTCACCGGCTTCACCGCCTCCGTCAAACCACCCTATTTCGAGAATACCGCCGGTCAGGACGGGTTCTCCAACGGCGATTTTACGCTGTTGAGCCTGACGGCAAGCGCCGATTTCGACGCCTTCACTGTAACCAGCGCTAGCAGCCATCTCGAAGGCAAGTTCGGGATCCATATCCCGCTGTCGCCGTCCGGCTCGTTCTCAAGCCAGTTCCTGCCGAAGATGTTTGCCCAGGAAGTTCGCGTGAACTCCAACGGCAACGGCCCCCTGCACTGGGTGGTCGGCGGTTCTTATCAGGACGGCAGTGGTCCTCAGGTTAACAATCTCGTGCTGCCGGTCGTCACCATAAACGCGAATAACGACACGATCACCAAGAACTGGGCGATCTTCGGCGAAGTCAGCTACGATCTGTTCGACGGCAAGCTGGTACCGCTGGTGGGCCTGAGAACCTATCACGATGACCGCTCATTCGCCGATGAAAACGGGACCGTGCCGACGAAGGAAAAGGTCGAAACCTGGCGCCTCAACCTTTCCTATCTGCCGACAGACAGCCTGACGATGTTCGTCTCGGCGGCCACCGGCTTCCGCCCAGGCATCGTCCAGTCCCGCGTCCAAGTGGAATCGCTGGAACTCGCCGGCGTTCCGGCATCCGTGGCGCTTAATCCGGAATCCACCCAGAACTACGAGTTTGGCGTGAAGTGGCGCAGTTCCGACCGTTCGTTGAACGTCGGCGTGAACCTCTATCAGCTCGAATACACCGACCTGCAAACGTCAGTCACCGGTGGCATCGACGGGGTCAATGGCTTTGCGAATTTTGGTGATGCGAAGACGAAGGGGGTAGACCTTGAAGTTCGCTGGCGCACGCCACTCGAAGGCCTGAACCTCGGCTTCGTCGGTAACTTCAACGACAGCGAGTATGGCGCGGTCAATGAAGTGATCGCCGCTGCCCTTCCCAATTTGCGTCCGGGCGGGCGGATGCTCAATACGTTGGCAACCAACTATCGCGTTGACGTGAACTACAACCGCGAAATCGCTTCCGGCTTCGAAGGCTTCGGCAACGTTTCCTTGAGCCACAGCGGCGATCGGTTGCAGGTCAGCAATAACGTGCTTGTTACGGCGCAGCCTTACGACCTCGTGAACCTGACCGCGGGTATCCGCCACGGTAAATGGGAACTTGCCCTCATCGCCAACAACCTGACCGACGAGCGCGGGCCGACCTTCCTCGGTTCCAACGGGCCATTCTCCGGGTCCGGTCCGACGCCGCGGACCGTGGGGCTTCGCCTCCGCGTCACTTCCTGGTGAGATAATATTCCGCACCGCGCCGGCTGGCGCGGTGCGGAACGCTTCCGTTGAACCGGAAAATGGCAAAGGTTAGGGGACTGGCCATGTCGCGAATGATCTCGATGATCGCAGGCGCAGCCCTGTTGATTGCCTCCACGTCAGCCACGGCTCAACGAAACCCTGAAGCGCACTGGATCGAAAGCTGGGGCACTGCGCAGACGCTGACGCCGCAAGGTCCGCCTCCTTTCGCCAGCGAGCCTCCGAAGGAGGGGGCTTCAGCCCGCCCCGCTCCCCCTCCTCCCAGTTCCCCTTCTCCGTTCGTTCCTTATCCAGAGGAACTCGCCGATCAGACCGTGCGCATGATTGTGCGCACATCGGCGGGCGGTGAGCAGTTCCGTCTCGAATTCAGCAATGCCCTTGGTGGCGGTCCGGTGACTTTCGGTTCGGTTCACGCCGCGCTGGCTGGTGAAGCGGGGGCCATCAACGCAGGGTCGGATCGCGAGGTCAGCTTTGGCGGAAAGAGTGGGCTGACCCTGTTTCCCGGCGCCAGAGTGGTCAGCGATCCGATCGATCTGGCGGTGGCGCCGCTTACCGAAGTCGCCGTCTCGATCTATCTTCCGAATCCTACCCCCACCAATACCGTTCATGCGCTCGGCCTCAGCCCGGCTTACATCGTACCGGGCAACGCGACGGCGGCACTGACGCTTTCGTCGCCGCAGGTGGCGCGGTCCTATTTCTGGCTCAACGGCCTCAGCGTTCCGGCGAAGGATACAGGCGCAGGCACAATCGTGGCGCTGGGGGATTCCATCACCGATGGTTATGCGACTACGCCCGGAATGCACGCCGCGTGGCCCAGCCTGTTGGCCGAGCGCCTGCAGGCCGATTCCGAACTGAGCGGATGGGGCGTCGTCAACGTGGGCATATCGGGCAACCGCATTCTGAACCCCGGTGCGGGCGATGCGGCCCTCGCCCGTTTTGACGAGGATGTTCTCGCCCGGCCGGGCGTCAAATGGGTGATCGTCCTGGAAGGCATAAACGACATCAACATGTCGATCATGCCGGGCATGCCTGAAAGCCAGCACGTAACCGCCGGACAGATCATTGATGGATTGAGCCAGCTTATCGATCGCGCGCACCTGCACGGCGTGAAGGTTGCTGGCGGCACGGTTCTGGGCACTTACGGCCTGCCTTTCTACAACGACGCAGGTCGCGCGATGTGGGAAGATGTGAACCAGTGGATCCGCACCAGCGGACGGTTTGACGCGGTGATAGATTTCGAAGCCGCCACGCGTGATTCCGACAACCCGCTGCGCATCAATCCGGAATTCGACCCCGGCGATCACGTACATCCGAACGATGCAGGCAACCGGGCAATGGCCGGAGCGATCGACCTCAACATCTTCCGATAGATGATAGTGAGATGTTGATTGGGCGCGCTGCGGAACAAGAAAGCCAGCGCGCTCAAACCTTGCAGGTTTGCCCAGCCGAGAACAAATCTCGCCGCACCAGCAACACCCCCATATTACCGGATTACCGGTTGTTCGGGCATGGTCAATCCCCCCCTTCCCAAAGCACACCTCATTCCCTAACCGCTAGGTAAGGGAGCAGCAGTTTTGGAGACTATTCTTAATGGCACGGAAGCTGCTGTTCCGGCTTTGCGCGCTGCCCGCAATCCTCGCGATTGCCGGCTGCTCCGCCAGCGATGGCCCGCCGCAGCGGCAACCCGCTGAAGTCGGCTTCGTTACCGTATCTTCTCAGGACGTACCGCTCTCCGCCAGCCTTTCGGGCCGCACCGTCGCCTTTGAAACCAGCGAAGTGCGCCCGCAGATCACGGGATATGTCCGCCAGCGCCTGTTCCAGGAAGGGCAGATGGTGCGCGCGGGGCAGGCGCTCTATCAGGTCGATGCCAGCCTCTATCGAGCCTCCGTCAATCAGGCGAGCGCCAACCTCGCCAGCGCGCGCGCCAGTGCCGAGGCAGCGCAGGCCAAGGCCGAACGATATCGCCCGCTGGCAGACATAGAAGCGATCTCGCAGCAGGAATATACCGACGCCGCGGCTCAGGCCCGCATGGCGGAGGCTGCGGTTGCGCAGAGCCAGGCCGCGCTGGAAACCGCCCGCATAAACTTGCGCTACACCACGATCCCCGCCCCGATCAGCGGCCGCATCGGGCGATCGCTGTCGACCGTCGGGGCGCTTGTCAGCACGAATCAGGCTGATCCTCTGGCCGTCATCCAGCGGATCGATCCGATCTATGTGGATATCCAGCAATCCAGCGCCGAACTGACGGCCCTGCGGCAATCCTTTGCCCGGGGCGACTTGCGGCAGGGCAGCACCAGCGTGCGGCTGGAGCTGGAGGATGGCAGCAGCTATTCCCACGCGGGCACCGTTCAGTTCTCGGAAGTGGTGGTCAATCCGGACACCGGCAGCGTCACAGTGCGTGCGCGTTTCCCCAACCCGGATGGGTTGTTGTTGCCCGGCATGTTCGTGCGGGCGGTCTTCGATCAGGCCATCCAGCCGGGGGCAATCCTCGTGCCGCAACCGGCATTGCTGCGTGATTTCGACGGCTCCCCCTATGTTTATGTGGTCGGCAAGGACAACAAGGCTGAAAGGCGCAAGGTCACTGCCACGCGCACTTCGGGCACGAACTGGGTCATCGCCTCGGGCCTGAAGGCTGGCGATCGCGTCATCACGCAGGGTCTCAATAATCTGAAGCACGGAGACGCCGTCAGGCCGGTTCAGGCATCCAGCCCGCAGCGGGTCGGTTCACCGCCTTCGGGTGAAAGGCCGCGGGGATAACCGGCCGTGTCGCGCATATTCATCGACCGGCCGATCTTCGCCTGGGTGCTGGCCATTCTGGTGATGCTGTTCGGCATCGGCGCGCTCACTCAATTGCCGATCGAACAATATCCGGACATCGCCCCGACGCAGGTGAACGTGCGCGCCAGCTATCCCGGCGCATCGGCTGAAACGGTCGAGAACAGCGTTACCCAGATACTGGAACAGCAGCTGACCGGTATCGACGGGCTGCTCTATTTCAGTTCGCAATCGAATTCGCGCGGTGGGGCCAGCATCTCGGTGACCTTCGCCAAGGGCACCGATCCCGACATCGCGCAGGTACAGGTGCAGAACCGTATCCAGCAGGCGCTTTCCCGCCTGCCGTCAGATGTTCAGCGGCAGGGCGTGCAGGTTTCAAAGTCCAATTCAGACAGCCTGCTGATGGTTGGCGTGTTCGACACCACCGACACCCGATCCCATCAGGACGTTGCGGACTATCTCACTTCCAACATTCAGGACACGCTTTCACGCATTGACGGCGTGGGCGACGTCAACGTGTTCGGTTCCGCCCATGCGATGCGGATCTGGCTGGACCCGCACAAGCTGGCTGCGTTCTCTCTGATACCCAGTGACGTCATCAACGCGATCAGCGCCCAGAACGCGGAAGTGGCTGCCGGTGAAGTGGGCGGGCAACCCGCGGCGGAAGACCAGTTGCTGAACGCCACGGTGAAGAGCCAGGGCCGGATGCAGACCGCCGAAGAGTTCCAGAACATCCTGCTGAAAATGCAGAGCGACGGTTCGGCCGTGCGGCTCAAGGACGTTGCCCGGGTGGAGATCGGCGCCCAGAACTATAACACGATCATGCAGATGAACCGGCACCCCAGCGCGGGGATGTCGATCTCTCTGACGCCGGGCGCTGACGCGCTGCGTACCGCCGAAGCGGTAAAGGCCAAGATGGCCGAACTGGGCCGCAACCTGCCCGAAGGGCTCGACTACGCCTACGCTAACGATTCGACCAATTTCATCCGCCTGTCGGTGAACCAGGTGGTGAAGGCGCTTCTCGAAGCCGTCGTTCTGGTCGTGATCGTCATGTTCGTCTTCCTGCAAAGCTGGCGGGCCACGCTGATCCCGGCGATCGCGGTGCCGATCGTGCTGCTGGGCACTTTCGCCGTGCTCTATTTCGCCGGGTTTTCGGTCAACACGCTCACATTGTTCGGGCTGGTGATCGCCATCGGCCTGCTGGTCGACGATGCGATCGTGGTGGTCGAGAACGTCGAGCGACTGATGCACGAAAATCCGGGCATGAGCGCGCGGGAAGCCACCATCAAGTCCATGGGCGAATTGCAGGTCGCGCTCGTCGCCATTGGACTGGTGCTTTCCGCCGTGTTCCTGCCGATGGCGTTTTTTGGCGGTTCCACCGGCGTGATCTACCGCCAGTTTTCCATCACGATCATCACCGCGATGATCCTGTCGGTGCTGGTCGCGCTGATCCTCAGCCCGGCCCTCACCGCGACCCTGCTGAAACCAAGAGCTTCGCATGATGCCGCGGAAGCCCGACCGCAGAGCGGTTTCTCGCGCGGAATGGAACGGGCCAGAAACTGGTTCAACAACGGCTTCGACGGACTGCTTGACCGCTATGTCGGCGCGGTGGCCAAAGTGGTGGACCGCAAGTGGCTGTTCATCGCCATTTACACGCTGGTGCTCGCGCTTCTGGCGCTGCTGTTCTTCCGCCTGCCCGGCGGCTTCATTCCGGGTGAGGATCAGGGGCGGGTGCAGATCCAGTTCCGTCTGCCAGCCGGTGCGACACAGACCCGGACCGTCGAGGTTCGCGACATGATCGCGGAATACCTGACCACACATGAGGCCGCGAACACGGACACCCTCTTCCTCGTCGCGGGCGGCGGCGGTGGCGGTGCATCGGGCCAGAACACCGGACAGGGTTTCATCAACCTGAAGCACTGGGACGAACGCAAGGGTCCGGAAAATACCGCAGGAGCCATCGCAGATCGTGCGCGGGCAGCATTCTCCGGCCTGCGCGATGCGCAAGTGTTCGCACTGGTTCCGGGCGCGGTTCGCGGCCTGGGCGACACATCGGGCTTTTCGATGCAGTTCCTCAACAGCACAGGCCTGTCGCGAGAAGAATTCGCCGCCGCCCGAGATGAGCTGCTGGAACTGGCAAGCAACGATCCGCAGCTCAGCAACGTCCGGCTCGGCGATCTGCCCGATCAGCCCACCCTGCGCATCGACACCGATTTCGATCGTCTTTCGAGCTATGGCCTTTCGATCGGCGACGTGAACGCCACGCTCTCAACGGCATGGGGCGGCCGTTACATCGGTGACTATATCGAGAATGGCCGCGTGAAGCGCGTCTATGTGCAGGGGGACGCCCCCTACCGCGCCCGCCCCGAAGACCTGGGCCAATGGTACGTTCGCACGTCGAGCGGAGAGATGGCGCCGTTCTCGTCATTCGCCCGCACTGCCTGGGAAACCGCGCCGACCACCGTATCCCGCTTTCTGGGGCTGCCCGCCTTCCAGATTTCCGGCCAGCCCGCGCCCGGCACCAGTTCGGGCGAGGCGATGAACCGGATTGAGGCGCTGGCCCAGCAAATCGAAGGAACCAGCGTGGCGTGGTCCGGCTCCTCGTTCGAAGAACGGCTTTCGTCCGGGCAGGCCCCGATGCTCTATGCCCTCTCGCTGCTGGTGGTTTTCCTCTGCCTCGCCGCACTTTATGAAAGCTGGTCGATCCCTGTGGCGGTGCTGCTGATCATCCCGCTTGGGCTGGTAGGCGCGGTGTTTGCCGTCACGCTCCGCGGGCTGGAAAACGACATCTACCTGCAGATCGGCCTGCTCACCACGATGGGTCTGGCGGCCAAGAACGCGATCCTGATGATCGAGTTCGCGGAGCAATCGGAGAAGCAGGGTAAGCGGATCATCGAGGCGGCGCTGGATGCAGCGCGCATCCGCCTGCGCCCGATTCTGATGACCAGCTTTGCCTTCATTTTCGGTGTGCTGCCTCTGGCACTGGCCACCGGCGCGGGCGCGAACAGCCAGATCGCCATCGGCACTTCGGTAATCGGCGGCATGCTGACCGCGACGCTGCTGGCGATCTTCTACATCCCGCTGTTCTTCGTAATGGTACGGCGGGGCGTGCGCGATGGGCTGGCCGCCGCGCAGAGGAAGCTCCACCATTCGGACGATGGCGAGGAAGCCACCGCATGATGCGCCGCTTCGCTTCTTTTCTCGCTCCTGCGTTATTGGCTGGTTGCTCGCTCGCCCCGCCCTACGTTCAGCCGGAGGCGCCCATTGCGGAATCCTGGCCGATCGGCGACGCATACCTGCTGCAAACGGAGCAGGCGCTGCCATCGGTCGATTACACCGATGTGTTCCGGGACGTGCGCTTCCTCTCGCTGGTCGATCAGGCGCTGGCCAATAACCGCGATCTGCGCATCGCTGCCGCCAACCTTCAGACCGCGCGCGCAAATGCCCGGCTCGCCCGATCCGCGCAGTTCCCGACGCTTGGGATAGGCGCAGGGGCGGATTACGCGACAGGTGGCAATGCGACGAGTAGTGAAAGCTACAGCGTATTGGGCGGCATCACCTCGTTCGAGATCGATCTGTTCGGCAGGCTGGCAAACGCTTCCGCCGCCGCGCGTGACCGTGCACTGGCGACAGAGGCTGCCAGCCGCACGGTGCGCATCGGGATCGTCGCCGATCTGGCCTCGGCATGGGCCGCTTATGCCGCCAATCGTGAACTGCTGGCGGTGGCGCAGGATACGGCGGCAAACGCCCGCCGCAGCCTCGAACTTACCCGGATGCGCCTTGATGGCGGGATAGCTCCGCGGACCGATGTCAGGCAGGCGGAGCAGCTTCTCGCCACGGCGGAGGCTGACCTTGCCTTGCAAACGACCGCGCTGGCGCAGAACGAAAACCTCGTTCGCCTGCTGGTCGGTGCGGAGTTCGATCGCACATTGCTTCCCGCCCAGTTGGAAGAGGCGTTTTCGGCGATCGAAACCCTGCCCGCAGGGACGAGTTCGACCGTCCTTCTCCGCCGGCCCGATGTGATCGAAGCGGAATATCGGCTGCGAGCAGCCAATGCGGATATCGGCACGGCACGCGCCCGTCTGTTCCCAACGCTTTCGCTGTCGGGCCTGCTGAACTTCGGCAGCGGTTCGCTTGGCTCTCTGTTCACGAACGATGCGTTTCGCGCCAGCGCGGGCGCCGATGCCAGCCAGACGGTGTTTGACGCTGGCGGTCGCGCGGCCACCGTTGAGGTGAGCGAGGCACAGCGCGACGCGGCGCTCGCCTCTTACGAACAAACCATCCAGATCGCATTCCGCGAAGTGGCCGACGCGCTGGCTGTGCAGGGAACGGTTGCAGAGCGGCTGCGCACCGCACAGGTCAACACGGACGCGACAGCGGATGCCGCCCGACTGACCGAAGCGCGCTATCGCGGGGGGATAGACAGCTTCCTCGCCAATCTTGACGCGCAGCGCAGCCTCTATTCCGCACGCCGCCAGAAGATCGCGACGGAACTGGCGGCGATAGAAAACAGGATCACCCTCTATCGCGTAACCGGCACGGTGCCGGAAAACCGGTAAGCTCTATCGGGGGCACCGCCCCTCCCCCGTGTGAAGACGCGGAGGGAACCGTCCCTGTTCGCGAGAATTGATCGGAGGGCGGGCTCGCCATCCGGCCGCTCAAACGGGGCAGCAAGAGCTGACCCGGCAGCCGAGGAGCGGTGCGATGCCGAAAACAACGACCCCGGAGCCAAGTGCTTAGCGAGCAGCATGATCTGCGCGGGGGCGAACCGGTTTGGCTGGAACGGGATTATCCGGTTCCACCATCCGATGCCCTGCCGGAAACATGCGGCATCGCCATTATCGGCGCCGGCATCATGGGCGCGATCGTGGGGCAGCGACTGGCGGAGGCCGGGCACGACCTGCTCTTTCTGGACCGTCGTCCACCCGCCCGGGGCAGTACCGCAGCATCCACCGCGGAAGTCATGTGGACAATGGACGTTCCTCTGCGCGATCTGTCTCGCCAAATCGGCGCTGACGAAGCGGCAAGGCGGTGGCGGCGCGTTTATTCCGCAGTGCGCGGACTGGCGAACCGGATCGAAGCGTTGGGGCTGACTTGTGAGTGCATCGACTGCCCCACTGTCTATCTGGCCGGCAATGTTCTTGATGAAGCGAGCCTGCGGGAAGAGTGCGAGTTCCACCGCAAAGCGGGCCTTCCAACCCAATTCCTGACGGCGGAAGAAACCGCGGAACGGTTCTGCATCGCGCCGCGCGCGAGCCTGGTATCGACAGGCGGCTTTGCTATCGATCCTGCCGCTCTTACGCTGGAAATGCTGGAGCGGGCCCGTGGGCATGGCGCCCACATCTGCTATCCCCGCGATGTTACCGGAGTTGCGCCGGATCATGGCGGTATTCTGCTGACTCTGGCCGACGGGTCACAGGTCCACGCGGGGCAGGCCATCTTCGCCGGAGGCTATGAACGGGCACGGCTGTTCCTGCCCGCTGCATTCAGCCTGCTTTCCACCTTTGTCATGGCGACACCACCGCTGGAGGAGCCGCCCTGGCGCGAGCGGGCGATGATCTGGGAGGCGTCGGATCCCTATCTCTATATCCGCACATGCGCGCAGGGTCGCGTTATCGCAGGCGGCGCGGACGAGCAGTTCCACGATGAGGGCCGGCGCAACGCGATGATCGAGAGCAAAGCCGGCACGATCTCAGCCCGGAGCGCGAAGCTGCTGGGTCTGGAAAGGCCGCTGCCGATAGATCGCCGATGGGCCGCGACATTCGGCAGTTCGCCAGACGGATTGCCCGCTATCGGCCCCGCCGCCAACATGCCCGCGATGTGGCTGGCCGCCGGCTTCGGCGGTAACGGCATCGCATTCGCGGCGCTGGCCGCCGAATTGCTTAGCAGCGCCATCGAAGGTCAGGCAGATCCGGACGCCGCGTGCTTCGATCCCTATCGGTTCAACGATAGGGAAAACGAAGGGTGATTGTGCGTGGGGCTTTTCTTGCCCTTGCGGCAATCGTGGTGGCGGGCTGCGACGCCCTGCCCCGCGATCCCGAACACACGCTGGCGAACATCGAGGCGCGTGGGACCATCCGTGTCGGGGCGCAAGATTTGCCGCCGGAAGCGATGAACCTGCTGCACGGTCTGGAAACCGCCACGGGTGCCAGCGTGGTGGTCAGCGATGGCGCAACCGAACCCATGCTGCGCCGGCTCGACGCGGGGGAGCTTGATCTGGTGATAGCGCCGTTCGTCAAAGACACGCCGTCGATGACGCTGGCGGCCCTTTCTCCTGCGATCCGCAGCGAAGGTAATCCTGACGATCCGATCGAATGGCGCGCCGCCATGCGCGGTGGGGAAAACCGCTGGATCATGCTGGTGGAACATCAGGCCCGGCAGGTCGCAAGCGAGGCGGGCACGCGATGACCGATCTGCCGATGACCCATGCCGAAAGCCTGCCGCCTGACTTGCGCGAGACCCTGCGGCGGGCCGAAAGGCTGGAATACTGGAACATCTTCTGGACGGTCACGATCATCGCCGTGATGGGCGTGGTCATGGGCCAGAGCCAGACGATGAAGACAGCCTGGATCGAAGACACGCTGGGGCTGGTGCCGCCGATTGCCTTCCTGGTCGCCGCACGCATGGAGCGCACCGGGCGGCGGTCGCGCAAATTCCCCTTCGGTTTCGAACGGGTGAACGGGCTGGGCTTCTTTCTCGCGGCCGTGGCTCTGGCGGCTACGGGCGCCTTATTGCTGATCGATTCAGCGATGACGCTGATCAGCGCGGAGCACGCCACGGTCGGCTCTGTACATCTGTTTGGACACGATATCTGGCTGGGCTGGCTGATGATCGGCGCGCAGGTCTATGCGATGATTCCGCCAATGATCATCGGCCGCAAGGAATTGCCGCTGGCGGAAGAACTGGCAGACAAGCTGCTGCACACCGACGCGCTGATGAACAAGGCGAACTGGATGACAGGCGCGGCAGGTATCGCGGGGATCATCGGACTGGGCCTGGGCTGGTGGTGGGCGGACTCACTGGCTGCGGCGTTCATCTCTTTCGATATCCTCAACGACGGGATCAAAGCTATTCGATCCTCCACCGCTGAATTGGTCGATGGTGCCCCGCGCGCACTTTCAGGCCCCGAGATAGCGCAGGACGCCAAGGCGCTACATAATTTGCTGGAACAGCGGTTTCCTGGCGCGACTATCCGGCTGCGCGAAACCGGCAGGCTCATCCGCGCGGAAATCCACGGCTGCCATCCACCTGAAGGGCCGATCGATCTGGCCGATCACTGGCCCGGTGAGGACCAGCGCCTGTGGCGGCTTGCCGAAATCAGCTTCGTGCCGTCGAAAGACGGCAGGCATCCGAGCGACGGTCACGACCACCGATCCTAACGGTTGGTCGCATCATATCTTGGAAGGGAGTGAAAAAGAACATATTAAGAACATATGACCACCCTAACCCTGACTGAACGGCTGGAGATTCTGGCGGATGCCGCGAAGTATGATGCCTCTTGCGCCTCGTCCGGAACGGCCAAACGGCATAGTCGTGACGGGAACGGCCTCGGTTCCACCGAAGGTATGGGCATCTGTCACGCCTATGCGCCTGACGGGCGGTGCATTTCCCTGCTCAAACTGCTGCTGACCAATCACTGCATTTTCGATTGCCACTATTGCATCAACCGCAAGAGTTCGAACGTGCGGCGGGCGCGGTTCTCGCCGCAAGAGGTCGTGGACCTGACGCTCAGCTTCTACCGGCGGAATTATATCGAGGGGCTGTTCCTTTCGTCAGGCATCGCCAAATCTTCCAGCCACACGATGGAACAGATGATCGAAGTGGCGCGGTGCCTGCGGAAGGAACACGGCTTTCGCGGCTACATCCATCTGAAAACGATACCGGAAGCGGACCCTGAACTGGTGGAGCGGGCGGGCCTTTGGGCGGACCGCGTGTCGATCAACGTGGAACTGCCCACCGATACGGGGCTGGCCCGCCTCGCCCCTGACAAGAACAGCAAGCAGATCGAAGACGCGATCGGGCGGATCGGCGAGGCCATCGCGGAAGCGAAAGATGCGCGCAAACGCTTTCGCCATGCGCCGCGTTTCGCGCCCGCGGGCCAGTCCACGCAGATGATCGTTGGCGCCGATGGTGCGAATGACAGCGAGATCATCGGCCGGGCCAGCGGCCTTTACGATCGCTTTGCCTTGCGGCGTGTCTATTACTCCGCCTTCAGCCCTATTCCTGACGCCAGCGCCGTGCTGCCGCTGAGGCGCCCTCCGCTGATCCGCGAACACCGTCTTTATCAGTCGGACTGGCTGGTGCGCTTCTATGGCTTTGCCGCGAGCGAGGTGCAGCAGGCCACGGACGCAAAGGGCATGTTGCCGCTCGACATCGATCCCAAGCTGGCATGGGCGCTTGCCCATCGGGAGAGTTTTCCAGTCGATATCAATCGCGCCCCGCGCGAAATGCTGTTGCGCGTGCCGGGGCTGGGTGTGGGCGCGGTCGATGCGATCCTGCGGGCCCGCCGATATCATCGGTTGCGGCTGGACGATCTGGCCCGGCTGACCCGGTCAATATCGAAAATGCGCCCTTTCATTGTGGCGGTGGATTGGCGGCCAACGCTGCTGATCGACCGGGCGGACCTGCGCGGCCGACTGGCTCCGGCCCGGCAGATGGAACTGTTCGCTTGAGCGCAGCGCCAGCCTTGCGAGCAGATTTCTATCATGTCGCGATCGGGCGCGCCGATGATTTCGATGACTGGCGGGACAAGGCGCGCGGGCTGGCAGCGGCCGGAATTCCGCCCGAACGTGTGATATGGTCATCCGCTGTGCGGGACGAGCGCGATCTGTTTGGGGACCAGATGGCACATGCCCTGCCCCTAACCTCGACTCAGCGTTCGATAACCGTAAATCGGGCTTTTCTGATGCTTGCGGAAAGCGTGGTGTTGCACAGGGACACGGAACGGCTGGCGCTGCTGTATCGCCTGCTGTGGCGGTTGCAGGGGGATCGGCATCTGATGGAGAAGGCGGCTGATCCCGATGTTCACCGCCTGACCCTGATGGCCCGGCAAGTTCGGCGCGACATTCACAAGATGCGAGCCTTCGTGCGCTTCCGCGCTGTCGCAGAACTGCATGGCGGGGAACGTTACATCGCGTGGTTCGAGCCGGATCATCACATCGTGCGGGCCAATGCGGATTTCTTCCTGAACCGCTTTGCCAGCCAACGCTGGTCGATCCTGACGCCGGACCTGTGCCTGCACTGGGACGGCGAGGTTCTGACAGAAACGCCCGGCGCAAGAAGGCAGGATGCCCCCGGAGAGGATGCCGCCGAGCATTTGTGGCAGCGGTACTATGCCTCGATCTTCAACCCGGCGCGGTTGAAAGTGGCGACGATGGTGAAGGAAATGCCCCGCCGCTATTGGAAAAACCTCCCCGAGGCGCGCCTCATTCCGGACCTGATTGCGGGGGCGCAGGCGCGCGAGGCAGCGATGGTGGAGCAAGGGGCGGACGCTTTTGAGATGCCTCCCCCATCGACGCTGGAAGACATCGCGACGGGCATTTCAACTTGCCGCCGCTGCCCGATCGGCTGCAACGGAACGCGTGCGGTTGCGGGCGAAGGTCCGGCGCAGGCGCGGCTGCTGATCATCGGGGAACAGCCAGGCGATCACGAGGAATTGGAGGGGCGCCCCTTCGTCGGTCCTGCGGGACAGTTGCTGAACGAGCATCTGGCGCAAGCGGGACTGGATCGGGCAACGGCGCGGCTGACCAATGCCGTGAAGCATTTCAAGTTCGAGCAACGCGGAAAGAAGCGGCTCCACCGCAATCCTTCCGCCGGAGAGATCGACCACTGCCGCTGGTGGCTGGACGCCGAGAGGCGGCTGGTTCAGCCCGATTTCATTCTGGCGCTGGGTGCGAGCGCGGGGCGGGCAATACTGGGGCGCACCCCGAGTATTGGCCGGGAGCGTGGTCGCGCCACCCTTCTGCCGGATGGCGCGCGACTGTGGCTGACCGCGCACCCAAGCTACATATTGCGGCTAGATGGCGACGCAAAACGACGAGAAGATGCGCAGTTCCATGCAGATCTGACAGCACTGAGGTGCGCCATGAACGCATGAACGAGATGCCGCCGTCACATCCTGACGGAGGCGTTGTCTCCCAGTTCAGGCGCCTCACCCGTCACCATCGCTTTCAGCATCTTGGCGCCGGACACCAGTGCATTGGGGCTGTCCCAAATCTCACCCTTGTGGGGAATGACGGTCAGCAGGCGGATCGTGGGATCATTGGCGTCTTCCCACCAGATCTTGTCAGTCTTTTCCCAGAGGTCGGCGATTTTTGCCCGATCGTTGGAAACAGCCGCTTCGCCGGTGACGACCGCATATCGGTGGCTGCCGTTATCCGCCCAGGCCAGCGATATCCTGGGATAGGACGATATCTCGCCGTTCTTTTCGGCTTCGACATCGGTGAGGAAATAGAAGACGCCTTCGTTGCGGCGGGGACGGGCCGACATGGGGCGGCTGTGCTGTTCCTGGCCGTTCCATGTGGTGAGCATGCAGATATCGATTTTCCCGGCGAGTTCCCAGACGCGGTCGATTACCTCTTCCGGCGGGGCGGGGTTGTCGTGTTGACGTTCTTTCATGTCGGGGAGCTCCTGCTTTCCCCTACAACGCCAGCCTCCCCGCGTCCGTTCCGGCGGAAAGTAAAGCGGGCTATACAGTTGGTTAGAGGAGACGAGCCGAGAGATTGGCGGGATTTCAGCCTTCAAACTCATCGGCTGATCACTACATCGGAACAATGAGCGAAAAGCCCTTCCAGATCGGTAGGCGAGCGCTGATGGTTTCGGGCGCAGCCGTAGCTGCCAGTTCACTTGTCCGCTCCGCGAGCGGGCCCCTGAAAACTGAACCACCGGCCATCACACCGGTAAGTTTCCGAGTAAACACGGCACGGAAACTACCCGCTTCGCTCGATCCCCAGCTTGTGGAGCGTGCACTGGCGGCGCTGGACGAGCATTCCGATGCTGTTACGCGGCGGGATCGTATCGCCATCGTGGATTTTACCGCCCCATCCTCGGAAAAAAGGCTCCATTTCCTCGACATAGGCAGCGGGGAAGTTTCCCATCTGCGTGTGACGCACGGCACCGGGTCCGATCCCGGCCACACGGGATTCCTGCACAGCTTCTCGAACGCATTCAATTCCAACGCGTCGAGCGAAGGCGCCTTCGTGACCGCCGATTATTATGTCGGCAAGCATGGGCGGTCGCAACGTTTGCAGGGCCTGGATCCCACGAACAACAACGCGCTGGACCGCGCTATCGTGATCCACGGGGCATGGTATGCAAATGCCGACATGATCAAATCACACGGCAAGCTGGGGCGCAGTCAGGGATGCTTCGCTGTGGGAGAGGACGATCTCAACACAGTGTTCGACCATCTGGGGAAAGGGCGCCTGATTTATGCCGCAAGAGCCTGAGCGCGGTCCCGGATTCTTCTGAAAATATCAGTGTTTACGCCCGCAGCGCGCCTCCTCGCGTGGAACGCGAATGGCAGTCTGCCGTTATCCTCGCTCAATCCCGTAAGGAAATGCGAGTGCATAAACGCCTGATCGCCTGCTCACTTCTGGCCATGTCTCTCACACTGACAGGCTGCGACGCCCTCTCCAGTTTCGGAAATTCAGAATCGAGTGTCGAGCAAGCGCGCTGGAGCGATGCGACCGCACGGCAGTTACGCAAAGCGATCGATGGCAGAGCCGCCCACGCACTCGATCGGATGTCCTTCGCCGTGGAAGGCGATCCTGGAAGCACAGAGGGGCAGGAAGCCCTTACGAACAGTGCGCTGCGCTATGCGGCCGCCGTGGCCCGAGGAGCATCCGACCCCACCAAGCTATATGCGATATATACTGTGCCCCGCCCTGACGAAGACCTTCGGCAAGGCCTCGCCGAAGCTCTGGCAAAGGGTAAGGTCGACGACTGGATCGACAGCCTTGCCCCCCGCAGCGAGAATTATCGCAAGCTTTCCGAAGCCTATCTCGCCCTGCGGAAGGAAGGGGACGCGCCCTCACCCAGTATTCCAGAGGTCAGCGAACCGCTGAAGCCGGGGGCGTCCGATCCGCGCATCCCCGCCATCGCGCGGCAGCTCGTGGCGTCCGATTATCTCGATCGAAACGCCGCTCAGGGCGAGAGTTACAACGCCGCCATGGTTCGCGCGGTGCAGCGCATGCAGGCCGATTACGGGATCAAGCCCGATGGCGTCATCGGCAACGAGGCACTGGAAATCCTGAACCTGTCAGATGCAGACCGCGCGCGGGCCATTGCCGTCGCGATGGAACGAATGCGGTGGCTGGACCCGGAGCCGCCCGCAACGCGGATCGACGTGAATCTGGCCGCGGCGCGGCTGACCTATTGGCGTGACGGCAAGATCGTGGATAGCCGCAAGGTCGTTGTCGGCAAGCCGGAGACGGAGACGCCGCAACTGGGATCGCCGATCTATCGCCTGGTTGCCAACCCGACCTGGACGGTGCCCCGTTCCATCCAGAACCGCGAGATCGCAGGCAAAGGCGCGGGTTATCTCCGCCGCAACAACATGGCGTGGAAGGATGGCTGGATCGTGCAGCAGCCCGGACCGCAGAACTCACTCGGCCTCGTGAAGTTCGACATGAAGAACGAGCATCAGATCTATCTTCACGACACGCCCGCCAAGCAGCTGTTCGACGAAGTGCAGCGCCAGCGCAGCCACGGCTGTGTACGCGTTGAGGACGCGTTGGGCTTCGCTGAGATGATCGCGCGGGATGAAGGCGTGCTGGACGAATGGCAGAAGGCGCGCGCCACGGGCAAAGAAACCTTCGTGCCCCTGCCACGCGAAATTCCGGTGCGGATGCTCTATCAGACAGTGCTGTTCGACGAGAGCGGCGAACCGGTCGTTCGCGCCGACCCCTATGGCTGGAACGACCCTGTTTCCGCCGCGCTGGGCTTCCCGGCCAGCGAGGGACATCGTCTGCGTTCCGGCGATTCTGACATAGGGCCGTAGAGTCAGAATCTTAGCCCGAGTCAGAATCTTAGCCCGCGCTATCGCCAACCCGAGTGTGGCCTATATGCCATCCTTCGATCATTCTCTGACCCTACGAGACAACGTTGTCTAGACATACCGCATATCCTTTCCTAGCGGACCGCACCGTTTGGAAAATCAACATATGGGTCACAGCAAACGGTGCGGTGCCCGAAGAATTCTCAGGGAAAGAAAATGCGGATAGGTTTGGTTTTGAGTATGGGTTGTGCGCTGAGCGCGCTGGTTGCTCCATCGATGGCGTATGCCCAGCAGGCGGCAACGGACGCAGCAGCAGAAGATTTTTCGGATCAGGCAATCGTCGTTACGGCCCAGCGCCGCGCGCAGGCCGTGCAGGACGTGCCACTGGCCGTCACCGCCATTGGCAGCGACGCGCTGGAAAACGAAGGCGTGCGCGACATCACCAATCTGGGTGATCTGGCCCCCAGCCTTTCAATCACCAGCGGTGGCGGCACCCCGCAGGTGTTCATGCGCGGTATCGGCAGCACCAACACCAATGCCAACGGCGACGGCGCCGTGGCGGTGCATGTGGACGGCGTTTACCTGGCGCGTGCCAATGCGCTGAACGCCCAGTTCTATGACCTGGCCCGCGTCGAAGTGGTGCGCGGCCCGCAGGGCACGCTGTATGGCCGGAACGCCACGGCGGGCGCCATCAACATCATCACCAACCAGCCGCGCTTCACCTTCGAAGGGGCTGCCTCGGTTGAATACGGTAATTACAACACGCTGGTCACTTCCGGCATGGTGAACGCGCCGGTGACCGACAAGATCGCCGTGCGCGCCGCGTTCCAGACCGTGCGCCATGACGGCTATCTGCGCACTGCCGAAGGCTATGCGGGTAACGACCGCGCCGATCAGGACGACGTTTCGGCGCGCCTGCAGGTGCTGTTGGAGCCGACCGATCGGCTGAGCATCGTCGCACGCGGCGATTTCACCCACATGGGTGGTGCGGGTTCGGCGATGAACGTCTTCCCCCTGCCGACGAACGATCCGTATGTAACGACCGCCCAGCGCACCGTTTCACGCGACAACCGCATTTTCGGCGGCAGCCTGGAACTGAACTACGATCTCGATTTCGCCACCGTCACCTATCTTGGCGGCTATCGCGAGTTGAACCTGGATATCGCGTCGGAAAACCTGACCGCTGGCAACAACCGCCTGTCCTATATCGACAACAAGCAGAAGAGCTCGTCACACGAGCTGCGTCTTGCCGGCGACGTTTCCGGGCTGGAGTGGGTCGTCGGGGCCTATCTGTTCGATGAAAAGAACATCGATGACGTGAATATCGGACTGCCGGGCGACACGTTCCTGACCTTCCGTCAGAACCCGATCCGCGCCAACAGCTTCGCGCTGTTTGGCCAGGGCACCTATTCGCTGACCGACGATCTGCGCGTAACCGCCGGGCTGCGTTACACGGAGGACGAGAAGTCCAACCGGGGCGGCACCTTCCTCACCCTGCCTGACGGTAGCGTGATCACGCAGATCGCAATCAATCTGGCTGATGCGAGCTGGAATTCCACCGACTGGAAGGTCGGTCTGGAATATGATCTGGGCCCGGATTCGCTGGTCTATGCGCAAGTCGCCACCGCCTACAAGGCGGGTGGTTACTTCGATGGTCCCGCGCCGAACACCTATGATCCGGAAGAGATCGTGGCTTACGAAATCGGTTCCAAGAACACGTTCCTTGGCGGCGATCTCGTCCTCAACCTTTCGGGCTTCTACAACGACTACACGAACCTTCAGGTATCCGCGGTGGAAACCATCGAGGGTGAAGCGGCGCTGGTTACCCGCAATGCGGGTGGGGCCACGATCTATGGCGTGGAACTGGAAACGCACCTGCGCGTGCTGGACAACGGGGCCTTCAGCTTTGTGGGTTCGTGGCTGCATGCCGAATACGACGATTTCGTTCTCGAACTGGGCGATCCGTTCGTGAACAACGACGCGAACGCCAACGTGCGTCGTTGCTATGCGGCGGATTATAGCCAGGCTTCCCCGCGCCGTGCCGATTTCAGCGGCTGCCGCATGGCCCGCACGCCGGAATGGTCGTTCACCACTGGTTACACCCATCGCTTCGAACTGGGTAATGGCGGCGCCTTCGAAGCGCAGGCCCAGACGCGGTTCGAAAGCGGCAAGGAACTGGAATTCCACGGCTTTGCCGAGAACTACCAGAAGTCCTTCACCAAGACCGACCTGTCGCTGACCTACATCGCGCCCAGCGAAGACTGGCGCCTGCAGGCCTATGTCCGCAATCTGGAGAACAAGGCGGTGAAGACCATCTCGAACTCCGATGCGGGAAGCGGCGACTCCACTATCGGCACCGCGGACTATGCGCCGCCGCGCCTTTATGGCCTGCGTTTCTCGGCCACTTTCTGACGTAGAATTCTGCGCCCGGTTCCTCGTGGGATCGGGCGCAGAATCGTCAGGTTTGAGGCAGAGGCGCTTTTCAGCCTCAACCTCACAGGAAATCCAAAGGGAGGGATGATGAAGTACCGCCTTGCAGCACTGGCCGCCGTTCTGATGGCTTCGCCACTCTCCGCGCAGACCGAACCTCGGCCCGATGCGCCGCCGCCCATCATCGATGTGCATTTTCATGCCATTACCAGCGGCACCTTCGATACCGCGATCTGCCCCAATCCGCAGCAGTTCCTTGCGATCGATCCAAAGGATGCGCCGGGCGGCTTTTTCGGCTGGTCGCAAGAGGACTGTTCCCCCCGGCTCTACCCCGCACCTGAGGGAAAATATCTGGAATCCCTCGCGGCAGAGATGGAACGGCTCAACGTCACCGCCGTGGTGTTCGGCGACCCGGAAAACGTCCGTATCTATCAGGAAGCCATGCCCGGCCGGGTCATCCCCGGCACCACGTGGGCCGACGGCCCGGATGCCGACAAGCGAGCCGAGTTGAAGCGCCTCGAACTGCTGTTCACGGACGGCGGCTTCAAAGTGATGGGCGAGATCGGGTTGCAGTATCAGGGCCTTTCGCCCAGCGACATGAGCGTCGATGAATACTTTGCCCTGGCGGAACGGCTGGACGTGCCCGTCGCCATTCACATGGGCACCGGCGGTTCAGGCCGCGCCAACATCCACATGCCCGCCTTCCGCGCGAGCAAGGGCGATCCGCTGCTGCTGGAAGACCTGCTGGCGCGCCATCCGAAGCTGCGCGTGCAGATCATGCACGCGGGCTATCCGATGATCGACAACACGCTCGCCCTGTTGCAGGCCAATGCCTACGTCAACGTGGACATAGCGGGCCTGATCTGGAGTTATCCGATCGAGGAAGTGAACCGTTACATCGAACGGATGGTCGACGCAGGGTTTGGTGACCGGGTGATGTTTGGCACGGACCAGCTGGGCTGGCCGGGGCTGATGGCCCATTCGGTGTCGATCATCCAGAACGCGGATTATCTTTCCCCGCAGCAGAAGCGGGATATCCTTTACAATAACGCTGCTCGCTTCCTGCGTATCGAGGCGGGTGCACAAAACTGAGGTGGCGGCAAGGAACTCCACGGGTTCTGAAAGCTTCGAGTCAGGAAGCGAGAAACCCGTGGAGCCCCAGAATGACCGCACCAGCCGAATTTCCTGACACCCACGCAGAGCGGTCGCCGCGTCTGTGAACGCATATGCTGTCGATCGGCTCGTATTCGGTCCCAACGATGTCGATCTCACCCGCTCTCCGCTGGCAGGCCATTTCGAGGCGGAAACTTTCGTGCTGGGGGTGTTCAATCCCGGCCTGACGCGGCTTCCAAACGGCAATCTGGCGATGTTCGTGCGCGTTGCCGAGGCGCTTCGCACGCCGATACGCGACAGGCTGATCCATGCGATCCGCTGGGACGAAGGGCGATACATGATCGATGGCTGGCCGCTGGACCTGTGCGACACCTCCGATCCGCGCGCCTTCCTGGTGCAGGGCGGGAAATGGCGCGTGATGGCGCTGACTTCCCTGTCGTGGATCCTGCCGGTGGAACTGACACCCGATGGCCTGACGGTGATCGAGGTGCATTACGACAAGGCGATTTCTCCCGAAGCGAGCATTCAGTGCTACGGCATAGAGGACGCCCGGGTCTCCCGCGTGGGTAATCGCTGGCTGATGACGACCTGCTCCGTCAGCCCGGAACGCCATTCCACCACTCTCTACAGTTCGGATAACGGGCTGGATTTCGTGTTCGAGGACATGGTGCTGGACCACCAGAACAAGGACATGCTGATTTTCGAAGGCCTGATCGACAATCGTTACTGGGCGCAGACACGGCCGCTGGGGGATCTGTATTTCGCCTATCCCCCTGACAGCGAATGGAGCGCGGGACCTTCCATCAATCTGTCCACGTCACCCGATGCCCTGCACTGGAAGCCCTGTTCCCGCCCTGGCCTGAGGCCGCATTCCCGCACGGCGCATACAGCGCGCATGGGCGGCGGGGCGCCACCGATCCTGACCGATGAAGGGTGGCTGACGTTATGGCACGGTGTCGAACCGCACGAATTGGTCGGTATCTATCGCACCTACTGGTCTCTGCTCGATCGTAACGACCCGAGCGTCGTGGTGAAAACGCGACACGAACCCCTGCTAGAACCCAATCCCGACCTTACCCGTCCGCTGGAGGACAGGATGTATATTCGCAACGTGGTGTTCACGACCGGCATTGTTGACGCGGACGATCACTTCATCGTGGCATCGGGCGAGGCCGATCTGGCCTGCCGCATCACGCATGTGCCCAAGACAGCTTTTGCATGACGCGTCGTTACTCCCGGACCGAAGGATCCTCTGGCGAGGAATAGCCGAGCGCGGCGGAAAGCTCATCCGCGGCCGCTTTCACCGAGTCCGCCATTGCGGGGACTATTTCGAGAGGCATCCGGCGGGCCGGAGCCGTGAGGCCAAGGCTGCCCAGAACGCTGCCATCGGCTCTGTAGACCGGAGACGCGATACCCGCAGCATCGACTGCTTCGTTCCGATAGTGAGCGAAGCCGTTGGCCCGCACCTCTGCGATAACCTCGGCCATGTCCTCAGGCGAAGGCGGGGCCAGTCCGGTTAGTGGGCTGAGGCCGGGAATTCGCATGGCCGCGGCAGCATCCGCAGCCGGCAGCGCGGCAAGGATGGCGCGACCAAGAGAGCCCCATGTCAGCGACAGTTCGGCGAAAGACTCTATCGCGAAACGCAGAGGATGCGGCGTCTGGATCGTCTCCATCACCACTGCGATATGTTCAGCAGGCTTGTACACGCACAGGGAGCTGGTTTCCTCCCACTGCGTCCACAGACGGTGCAGGATTGGCCGGGCGAGGCTCCCGGCGTTGACCTGGCGGCTTATCAGTGAGGCGATCCGCAGCAGTTCGCCGCCCGTCTGATAGGACTGCCCGCCCGCGCGCTCCACAAGTCCGCCACGAAGCAGCGGCTGTAGCAGGCGATGGGCGCTGCTGGGCGCAAGTCCGGCCTCCGCGGACAGCTGACCCAGTGTGAACCTGCCATCGCTCGCCGCGATCACTTTCAGCAAGGCGACAGTGCGCGCGCCTGAGCCCCGATCCTGATCCTCGCTCATCAGCCCCTCCACAAGAAAGAGGCAGTGTATCGCACGGGAATAATTCCGTATATCGGAAAAGTAATTTCGTATACCGGAAATAGTGTTGACGACTCAGCAGGCGGCACATAACCCTCACGATCGGCAGCCCGTGGTGGTGGCGCAAAAAGCGTCAGATGCGGGCAGAGCCAGGAGAGGTGGGCGAGTGGCTGTGACCATTCATCATTCCAGCCGTTACCGGCCCACGCCGGGCACCGGTCTGCGCGGCTGGCACCAGCGTTTTTCATTTTATTCGCCCCGCCGGAAGATGCCCGGACGGCTGGCTGCTGCTCAGGACTAGGATCATGGCTTCCGCTCCTTCTTACGCCGGGGAAACTCTCCCACCGTCCATCGTCGCGGGCCTGCCGATGCCTTCTTTCAAGCGTATCGGCGTGGAGCCGATCAGCGGCGCCTGCGGTTGCGAAATCTCCGGTGTGGACCTGCGTGAGCCGATGGATGCGGAAACGCTGGCCGAAGTGATGAAGGCCTTCGAACATTTCACCGTGATCGTGTTCCGCGATCAGGACCTGACACCGGAACAACACAAGGCGTTCTCACGCCATTTCGGCGAGATCACGGAACTGCCGCAGGCCCCCATTTACGGCGAACACCGCGACATGCAGGAAGTGCGGCGCGAGGCGCACGAGCCGGAAAATGTCGTGCCGTCATTCGAACATTTCCACACCGACAGCCCGTTCCTGCTGAGGCCGCCCAAGTGCATCGTCATGCGGGCGCTGGAAGTGCCAAAGTGGGGCGGAGACACCGCGTTCTCCAACGCTTATCTCGTCTATGAACACCTGTCCGACGGCTTGAAGGCGCTGCTCGATGGATTGCAGGTTGTCTATTCCGGTGCCGACATCTGGTCCAAGAACGAGAAGCTGCCCCCGGAAAAACGGCTGCGCCTGCGCGAAGGGCATGATTTCAAAGAAGACGAACTGACCAACATTCACCCCGCGGTGCGCGTTCATCCCGTTACGGGGCGCAAGGCGCTGTTTGCGACAACCGCCTATTTCAAACATTTCGTGGGATGGAGCGAAGCGGAAAGCCGGGCGCTGCTGGGCTATCTGCAGTCGCTGGCCCAGCACCTTCATTACCATTGCCGCGTGAAGTGGCAGAAAGACACGCTGATTGTCTGGGATAACCGGTTCACCCTTCATCGCGGGATTCATGATTTCCAGTTCGAACGCCGCCACCTGATCCGGACCACCGTAATGGGTGAGCGCCCGATCGGCCCGGCTGACTTCAGGGGCTGAGCGCGCCAGTGGCGACCCGATCGGCAGAAGGGCCCTCCATCGCCCAGGCCGCACCGCCCGAGGCGGATCGGGCCGCGCAGAGCGACTGGAGCTTCCCGGCGGTCTACAGCCTCGGCTTCCTGACACTCATTTCCACCTTCAATTACTTCGATCGTTCGCTGCTTGGTCTGGCCCTGCCCCAGATAAAGGAGGAGATGCACGTTTCAGACACGATGATGGGGCTGGTTTCCGGCCTCGCCTTCGTGCTGTTCTATTCGATCATGAGTGTGCCCATCGCCTGGGCTGCCGACCGCTGGAACCGGCGGAACATCATCGCGGCCGGCTTCGCGTTCTGGAGCTTCATGACCATCGCCACTGGCTGGGCAGCCAACATCTGGCAACTGGCCCTCGCGCGCTTCCTGATGGGTGCCGGGGAGGCGTGTGGCATAGCGCCCAGCAATTCGATGACGGCGGATCTGTTCCGCGCGGAACGCAGGCCGCTGGCCTTTTCCATTTTCACTTCCGCTGCATCGATATCGTCCATCGTGCTGTTCCCCATCGCCGGCTGGGTGGGGCACTATTACGGATGGCGGCAGATGTTCTACGTCGCCGGTATTCCCGGCCTGATCCTTGCGGTGATGTTCGTGCTGACCGTGCGCGAACCACGCCGGGGCGCAACCGAGCAGCCCACTGCACCCGCACCGCAAGCCGCGCCTGACGGGGTCGCGCGCGTTCCCTTCTGGCAGGGCGTGCGCTTCCTGCTGCGTTCGCGCGCCTATCTTGCGCTGCTGGCCGGGGCGACTCTGATGGGCCTCAATGTCTTTGCGTCATCGGTCTGGACGCCCACATTCCTGACCCGAGTGCATGGTCTGTCGCTGGCAGAGATCGCCGCGACGATCGGCCCCATTCGCGGCATCTGCGGGATCGCCGGCGTGCTGCTGGGCGGCATGCTGATCGACCGGCTGGGACGCCGCTCCCCGCATTGGCGCATGACCATACCCGCGCTGGCCTGCGCGCTGGTCGGCCCTGCCGAAGCATTATTCGCACTGTCGGATACCCACGCGGTATGGCTTGGAGCCTTCGCTGTCAGCGGTTTCCTTCTGCTGGTACATCAGGGGCCGGTGTTCGCGGGCGTGATCGCGGTGGCGGACGTGCGGATGCGGGCGGTCGCCACATCGCTGCTGCTGTTCTGTTCGGCCATGTTCGGCCAGGCCGTGGGCCCCCTGTTCGTGGGCATGATGAACGACCTGTTGGAACCCAGCCTTGGGCAAGAGGCGATACGTTATTCGATGCTGGCCATAGCTCTGACTGCGGTGCTAGCCGGTGGTGCCTTCTGGCTGGCAGGGAGATTTATTGCAGCTGATTCGCGCCATTGAAGGCTTGCGAAATACAACGACCGGACAATCACAACCGGCAATAAGGGGAGAGGCAAAATATGAAAATCAAAGCGACATTGCTGTGCTGTTCAGCCATTGCACTAATGGCGCCGGGCGCTGCACTGGCACAGGACAGCACCAGTTCGTCCGATGTCGACAACGGTGATGCGATCATCGTTACCGCACAGTTCCGCGAACAGAACCTGCAGGATACACCGATCGCCATTACGGCGGTCAATTCCGCGATGCTGGAAGCGCGCAGCCAGACCGACATCAGCCAGGTCGCCAATCAGGCGCCGTCCGTGACGCTGAAGCCCCAGGGTGCTGCTTACGGCCCGGCGTTGGGCGCGAACATCCGCGGCGTCGGTCAGTTCGACTTCAACCCCGCGCTCGAACCGGGCGTGGGCTTCTATGTAGACGATGTCTATTATGCCACGCTGACCGGATCGATCTTCGACCTGCTCGACCTTGACCGTGTAGAAGTGCTGCGCGGGCCGCAGGGCACGCTGGCCGGTCGCAACTCCATCGGCGGTGCGGTGAAGCTCTATTCCAAGAAGCCGGATGGTTCCAACAGCGGATACGTCACCGCGACCTATGGCAGCCGGAACCGGATCGATCTACGTGCCAGCGCCGATTTCAACATCGCCGAAGGTGTGGATGCACGCCTTTCCGGCGTCTCGAAGCGGCAGCGCGGCTATATCGACCGGCTGGATTTCGGCTGCGTCTATCCGGCCGGCGGATCGGCCACCTTCATCCCCGCTTTCGCCACCACCACCAATCCCAACCGGGATCCGATGCTGGTGAACCCGGTCGGCGGCGTTCCCGCCACTACCAACAGCAGCGATTGCGTTGTCGCCCACGAAGGCCAGGTCAACTACATGGCCTTGCGCGGTCAGCTGCGTTTCCGCCCGGCCGATACGATCGATATCAATATCATCGGCGACTACACCGATGACGACCGGACTGCCGCCGGATCCGTCCTGCTGCTGCGGACCTATCCGAATGGCGAAGTGGCCAGCCCGCGCTATCCGCTGCCGCTGATCCCGGCCACCGGATCGAACCCGGCGCAGAACTATGCCACCGCATCACCGCCCACCCGCGACATCAATCCGTTCGCGGCGCCCAGTTCTCTGCTGTCATACGACAACCGTTTCGTTTGCGGCCCATACTGCAACTTTGCCAGCTACGACATGCCGGCGGACGGCAACTTCCTCGCCTCGTCAGGCGATGGGCGCGTAAAATTCCAGGGATGGGGCGTTTCGGGCCAGATCGAATGGGAACTGGCGGATAACCTGCAGATCAATTCGATCACGGCATTCCGCAAATACACGTCTGAATTCTCGAACGACAACGACGTATCGCCCATGGCCCACAGCCTCGGCTACGGGCCGCTGACGTTCCGCTTCTTCAGCCAGGAACTGCGCCTGAACGGTGCGATCGGCGACCAGATCGAATATACGGTCGGCGGTTATTACAGCGATCAGAAGTCGGTCTATACCTCGTTCCAGGATCTCCGTTCATCCGGGCTCCAGTTCCAGCAGTCCGACCCCGTGGATGCGGACAGCAAGGCGCTGTTCGCCCATGTAACCTGGAACCCGATCGAACCGCTGACGCTGACCGGCGGCGTGCGCTATACAGAAGAAAGCAAGACCTATCAGTACATTCGCCAGCGGCCGTACAACAATCCGACGTCGGTGACGGCCAACGGGGTGCTGCCGCTGAACGGCACGATCAGCACTTACAGCGGCGACCGGATCGATTACCGTGCCAACGTGCAATATGCATTTAGCCGGGACGTGATGGGCTACGTCCAGTATTCCACCGGCTTCAAGGGCGGCGGCGTCAACCCGCGGCCGTTCTTTGTCCAGCAGGCACTGTCGTTCGGGCCGGAAACGCTGCAATCCTATGAAGTAGGCTTCAAGACCGATCTGCTAGATCGCCGCGTGCGCTTCAACCTTGCGGCGTTCTTCAGCAAGTACAAGGATATCCAGCTCTCTCTGGGCAATTGCACGGCCATCGCCGGGGTGGGCTTCGGCGCGCCCTGCGCTCTGCCCGTCAACGCCGGTGACGCCGACATCAAGGGTATCGAAGTGGAAACCACGATACGCCCGATCGACGGCATGACCATCGACGGCGCAGTCAGCTATCTGGACTTCCAGTACAAGCGCTTCGGCGAATACGCCGTTGGGGCCGGCACCGTGTCAGTGGGCGGGCCGACCAACCTCAATGGCCCGCAGTTCGGCGACTACGCGCCCTTCACGCCGGAATGGAAGTGGAGTGTGGGCGTGCAGTACGAAGTTGATCTGGGGGATTCCGGATCGATCACGCCTCGTTTCGACGCGGCCTATCAGAGCGACGTCTATACCGCCTCGGCCAATCGCTCCAGCAACCTGATCGACGGCTACACGCTGGCCAACGCCCGGTTGACCTGGCGCAACGCGGACGAGGATCTGGACGTTTCGCTGGAAGTGACCAACCTGTTCGACAAGTACTACCTTCTGACGATCTACGACCAGACCATCGGCGGACAGGGCTATTCCAATGGCCAACCCGGCAAGCCTCGCGAATGGGCCGTCAGCGTGAAGAAGAAGTTCTGATCTGGAATAAGAGGTCGCCGGAACCGTCCGGCGACCTCTCTATCCCTCTCAGACATCAAGCTGCGCCGGGAGCGGCTTCTGCTTGATCGGTTACCTCTGGATCGTCTTCACTGGCCCGCCCAAACCGGGCATAGAGCGTCGGCAGAACGAACAAAGTAAGCAGCGTCGCCGAAATCAGTCCGCCGATCACCACGGTGGCGAGTGGCTTCTGCACTTCTGCGCCTGATCCGGTGGCAATCGCCATGGGAACGAACCCCAGACTGGCGACCAGCGCAGTCATGACCACCGGGCGCAGCCGCATCATCGCACCGTCATAGGCGGCGCGGGCGCGATCCATGCCATTGGCCATCAAGGTCTGGATCGAGGTGACCATGACCAGACCGTTCAGCACCGCGATACCCGACAGGGCGATGAAGCCCACCGCTGCCGAAATCGAGAACGGCATCCCGCGCAGTGCCAGCGCGGCCACTCCGCCGACAAGCGCCAGCGGAACACCCGTGAACACGATCACCGCGTCCCGCACGCTGCCCAGGGCCCAATACAGCAGCAGAATGATCAGTGCGAAACAGGCCGGAACCACCAGCATCAACCGTTCGCTGGCGGATTGCAGGTTTTCGAACTGTCCACCCCAGTCGAGATATTGCCCCGTAGGCAGGCGCACTTCCTGTTCGATCATGGCCTGTGCGTCATTCACGACACTGGCAACATCCCGCCCACGGACGTTGGCCTGAATGACGACGCGCCGTTTTCCGTTCTCGCGACTGATCTGGTTGGGGCCATCGGTAACGTTGATATCCGCAACGCTTTGCAGGGGCACGAAGCCGCCGTTCGGCAAGGGCACGGGTATTTGGGCCAAAGTCTGAAGATCGGCGCGCATGGCCTCTGCCAGCCGGATCGTAATGGCGAAGCGCCGATCCCCTTCGAAGATCATTCCGGCGTCGCGCCCGCCGATAGCCGCCGACACAGTGTCCTGAACGGTCTGCGCGGTGATGCTGAGCCGCGACATGACATCGCGATTGGGCCGGATATCGAGCATCGGCAGACCCTGCGTCTGTTCCACCCGCACGTCCGCAGCACCTTCGGTCCTGCGCAGCACGGCGGCGATCTTGCCCGCGGTATCGTTCATGGAATCAAAGTCATCCCCGAACACCTTGATGGCGACATCGCCACGCACCCCGGCAATCAACTCGTTGAAGCGCATCTGGATTGGCTGGCTGATCTCGAACGCGCCGCCGGGGATACCCTCCAGAATCCCCTCCACTTTCGCCACCAGTTCCGGCTTCGACAGGCCGCTGTCCGGCCATTCCTTACGCGGTTTCATGATGATGAAAGTGTCGGAGATGTTGGGCGGCATGGGATCGGAGGCCAGTTCCGCGGTGCCCGTCTTCGAAAAGACGAACTGCACCTCAGGCAGGCGGGCGATTCCCTTTTCGATGCGGGACTGCATGGCCTGGCTCTGGTCAACGGACGTTCCGGGCACCCGCAATACCTGTGCGGTCAGATCGCCCTCGTCGAGCTGCGGCAGGAATTCCTGCCCCAGAAAAGAGAACGTCAGGATCGCGGCGAGGAATGCGCCGAGCCCCACGCCCATCGTCAGGGTGGGCCGCTTCATCGCCTTGCCAAGCCCCGGCTCATACTTGCGCTTGAGCCAGTTCATGATCCGGCCTTCCTTTTCCTCTACCGGCTTCGACAGCCAGATCGCCAGCATCGCCGGCACGAAGGTGAGAGAAAGGACGAAGGCGCACGCCAGCGCGATGATGACGGTCAGCGCCATAGGTGTGAACGTCTTGCCCTCGACACCCGTGAGCGTGAGCATGGGCACGTAAACGAGGATGATGATCGCCTGCCCGAACACGGATGGGCGGATCATCTCCCGCGCTGCCCGCGCCACGGAATCGAGGCGTTCCTGAAGGGTCAGGTTGCGCTGGAGGTAATGCTGGCGTTCCGAAATGCGCCGCAGGGCATTCTCCACGATGATGACCGCCCCATCGACGATGAGGCCGAAATCGAGCGCGCCGAGGCTCATCAGATTGGCCGAAACGCCGCCCCTGAGCATCCCGAAGCTGGTCATGAGCATCGTGACGGGGATCACCAATGCCGCGATCAGCGCGGCACGGAAATTGCCGAGCAGCACGAACAGCACGACGATGACCAGCAACGCCCCTTCGGTAAGGTTCTTCGCCACTGTCTTGATGGTGGAGTTTACCAGTGCGGTGCGATCAAGCACCGGTTGGATCGCCACGTCGGTCGGCAGCGAGGCGTTGATCTCGCCAAGCCGGTCAGCGACCGCCGACGCGACGGTGCGGCTGTTCTCTCCGATCCGCATGATGGCGGTGCCGACCACGACTTCCCTGCCGTTCTCGGACGCGGAACCCTGACGGATCGCCTGCCCGAGCCGGACCTGAGCGACGGAATCGAGCCGTACAGGCACGCCTTCGCGCGTGGCGATGATGGTCGATGCCAACTCGCCGATATTGCGAATGCGGGCATCGGAACGAACCGCCAGCCCCTCCCCGCCCCGATCGACAACGCCCGCCCCGACGCTGGCATTGTTGGCTTCCAGCGCCTGCGCCAGATCGGTGAGGTTCATTCCCATGGCAGCCAGCCGCTGCATGTCAGGGATGACCTGAAACTGCTTCACATAGCCGCCGATTGAATCGACTCCGGCAAGGCCGGGCGTGCCTTTGAGCAAGGGAGCGACGATCCAGTCCTGCGCGGTACGCAGGTAGGTGGCCTGATCGGCCTCCGTCACCAGCCGGTCCCCTTCGGGCGTGATATAGCTGCCGTCAGGCTGAACGCCGGGCTCTCCCGGCTTGTGCTTGTCATCCTCGCGATGCTGGAAATGGACCGTCCACATGAAGACCTCGCCCAGACCGGTGGCGATCGGCCCCATTGTCGGGCTGGCCCCTTCCGGCAGGCTTTCCTCCGCCACGCGTAACCGCTCGGCCACCTGCTGGCGGGCGAAATAGATGTCCGTCGATTCCGAGAAAACCGCCGTTACCTGCGCGAAGCCGTTACGGCTGAGCGACCGGGTGTATTCAAGGCCCGGAACGCCCGCGAGCGCGGTCTCTATCGGGAAGGCGACCTGTTTTTCGACAAGCTCAGTGGAAAGAGAGGGCGCGGTGACGTTCACCTGCACCTGATTGTTGGTGATGTCGGGAACGGCATCGATCGGCAGGCGCGAAAGCGCCCAGCCGCCGATAGCCATGGCGATCAGCGTCATAAGCAGCACGAACCAGCGCCGCTCGACAGCAAATGTGACGATACGGTCGATCATGATCAGTGCTCGTGCTCCGCTTCCCCCTTGCCGAGCTCTGCCTTCAGGGTGAAACTGTTGGTTCCGGCGATGCGTTCGTCGCCTTCAAGGCCAGAGGTCACGATGATATTGTCGCCGCTGGCGCTGCCCAATGTGACCGGAACCGCCTGAAACCCGTGGTCGGTGCGCACGAATACAGTAGGCCTGCCTTCGACCGTCTGGACCGACTTTTGCGGCACAAGCACCGACGCCGTATCGGCGGTGTCGGCCGCCAGTTGGATCGACGCGGTGACGGGCTCGCCAACTCGCCACTGACCGGATCGGTTATCGACCAGAGCGATGACGGTCGCGAGGCGTGTCGTTTCATCCAGAATTGGCGATACGAAATCGACGCGAGCCGCGGATTTGCGATCACCAGCAAAGATCGCAATTTCTGACCCCGGCCGGACCTTACCCGCATCGGCTGGTGACAAGGCCAGCGTTACCGCAACGCGCGACAGGTTGGCGACCCGGAACAGTTCCGCATCGGCAGCGACGCTCTGACCCAGCACCACGCTGCGGGAAACGACCTGCCCCGCCAGCGGCGCAGCGATCGCGATGCGGTTGAGCGCACCGCCGCCGCCACCGGCCGCGGCAACCTGCTGTTGTGCCAGACGCAGCGCGATGCGCGCTTCTGTCGCCGCCGTGCGGGCAGCGATCAGATCCTGTTCCGGCGATACCTTTTCGTCGAACAGGCGCTGTTCCCGCCTGAGGTTGGATTCTGCGAGTGACAGACGGGCGCGGGCCGCCTCTATCTCGGCATTGAGGGAGGCTGCCTCGCGGCTTTCGATCACTGCGAGCGGTTGCCCGCGCCCGACCGATTGCCCCAGATTCCTGGTGAGCGAGACGACCCGCCCACCGATCGCGGCGGAGACCACCTGCATCCCTTGCGGATCGGCTTCGATCGTTGCCGGAAGCGTCAGCGCCCCGCCGCCGCCACGGATAACGCGCACGAGATCAATGCCCGCAGCCCTGATCTGAGCCGCCGTCAGATCGATTACGCCTTCTTCACCGGTGTGAGCAGCTTCGGCGTGCTCAGCCTGTTCCGGCGCTGGATCGCTGACCGAACAAGCCGCAAGCAAAGCGGCAAAGGTAAGCGGCAGCACTGCCGCGTTTCGCAATTTCATGATCATTCCCCCTGTTGGGCAGGCGCGCGTGCGGTCAGCCGCTCGAGCTGCGCCTGGGCGATGTGATAGGAGAGCAGGGCCTCGATGGCGGCCGCGCGTGTTTCGGCGAGAGTGCGTTCTGCATCGAGCAGATCGAGTTGCCCGAACTTGCCTTCACGGTAACCGATCCGGGCGATGCGCGCGGCCTCCTCCGCCGCTGACAAGGCAGGCCCACTGGCTGTCGCCGCGCTGGTGGCAGCATCGGCCAAGTCTGCCTGCGCTTGCAGGATCGCCTGATCTACGTCGAGCGTGGTCATGCGGCGCTGGGCATCGGCGCGCTGGCGATCGGCTGAGGCTTGCGAGAGCGCGGCGCCGCCACGGTCAAAGATCGGCAGCGGGACCGAGATGCTGAACAGTGCCGCCGTATCTCCCGTTTCCTCAAGCCGACGCGCGCCCGCGCCGATGGTGAGATCGGGGATACGCTGAGACCGGGCAAGCCGGACCCCGGCGTCAGCAATGGCCAGATCCGCTTCTGCCGCAGCCAGAGCCAGAGTGCCGGTGCTGTCGATCGGGGCGATGGGGCCGTGGTCCGCATTGATCCGTCCGAACCAACCGGTATCGAGGCGGCCGGATACGGGCCGGCCGATGATCCGCGACAGGCTGAGGCGAGACACCTCCACCGACCGTTCCGCACGGGCCAGCATGGCCCCGGCATTGACCTGCGCGACATCCGCGCGCTGAACCTCGATCGGCGAAGCCCTTCCCGCTTGCACGCGCACCTGCGCGGCACGGAGAGCATCGGCGGCGATGCGCGCCTGATCCCGCGCGGTCACCAAACGGCGTTCGGCGGCTACGGCTTCGGCATAGGCTCTGATTACGGAGAGGCGGAGGTCGGCTTCAGCAATGGCCGCCCGGATCGCAGCGCTATCGCTGCGGGCATCGGCCACGGCCATCCGCGCAGATCGTTTGCCGCCCATTTCGATCGGCAGCGTCAACGAAGTCGTGGCCTCGAGACTGTCGGTCCTGCGATAAGGGCCGGAACCGGCCACATTCTCGACCTCTACAGTGACGCTGGGGTTGGGGCGCAGGCTCGCCATGCGGCGACCCGCATCTGTCGCCCGCACATCGGCCGAGGCCGCATCAAGCGATGGCGAAGAGGCCCCTGCCATTTCAAGGGCGAGATCGAGTGTAAGAGGCAAGCCCGCCTCAACAGGCGGTAACTCCTGAGCCTGCGCGATACCCGCGCAAGCAGACGCGGCCAGACAAGCCGCGAGCAACCGGTGCATGATGAAAAGACTCCTGACAAATTCCGGAAAGGCCCGATGGGTCGGGCCGGAAGGAAGCTGTCAGGCGCGCGGAGGGGGAGAGATCGGAACCGCTAACGCAGAGGGCGTTTCGGCGGAATGGCCGAAGCCGGGCAAGGACTTGCCCATGCGGAACAAGCCGCTTCCCCCTTCGCTCGCAGGTTCTACCATGTGATGGCCATGGCAACTGGCGTGATGGTGCGGCGCGGCCTTGCCGTCATCGGATGGAACTTCGTCCCCATCACCGTCGAAATGGCCGAATGCCGAAGCCACCTCTCCTTCAATGCAGATAACGGGTTCCATCGCATGCGCCATGGAGCCCGCTGTCAGCAACAACGAGAGCAGTATCGCAAGCATCGCCACAAGACGTCGCATGAGCGGGCGGCTATCACACTTCGCCTTAAGATAAAACGTCCGCGCCAATAAATATTATCGGCATTTCAATGTTATCTCATAACATTTGGCGAAGCGATATTTCTGCTTCTTCGTAGTTTAACCCTGAATAGCCAACGGCGAACCTGCCTCTACAGTGAAAGAGGCCAAACGGCTGAGTTGTCCGGAATGGTCGCTCACCTTGTCTACCTTCATGATGTCGGTCCGCCATTCGCGGGGCGTGATCGTGAACGTGTGATATCCGCGTTGCCCGTTGGCCATCAGCAGGTTGGGATTGCGAGCGATGATTGGCCGGAAGTCCGGCCCGCGCACCTTGATGTCGCGACCGTCGCCCAGCGAACTGATCGACGTGCAGACGAATTCGGTGGCGACCTGATTGCGGTCCGGCTCCTCTTCCCGCGCGGGAAGGTAGCCCACAATGTTCTGATGCACGTCACCGGTGGAAATGATCACGTTGGACAACTGCTTGTCCTGGATCGATTTGACCAGACGGCGGCGGGATTCCGGATAGCCGCGCCAGGAATCGCCACCCGGATCTGCACTCTCGCTGCCACCGCCCCGGTCATAAGGCATGACCACGACCTGCTGGGCGATCAGGTTCCAGCCCCGCTGCGTATCAAGGCCGTCACCCAGCCATTGTTGCTGGCGGTCGCCCAGTATCTGCCCGGTCTGATAGGTCGCCACATCCCGGCAATTCGCCTGACCCGCCTGTTCGCAGATCTGGTCATCACGGTATTGCCGGGTATCGAGCAGGTGGACCCGCAGCAGTTTGCCATAGTCCAGCCGCCTGAACATCTGGATACCGCCATTCCGGGGCAGCTGCGCGGCGCGCACGGGCATGTTCTCGTACCAGCCCTGCAACGCGGAGAAGCGGCGGACCAGGAACTCCGCCGGATCGGTGCCATCCTGATCCTTGTCGGCGGCCCAGTTGTTGTCCACCTCGTGATCGTCATAGGTCATCATGAACGCCGTTGAGGCGTGCGCGGCCTGAAGGTCCGGGTCCAGCTTGTAGAGCGCGTGGCGCAGCCGGTAATCATCCAGCCGCACGGGTTCCGGCCCCACGTGCTCACGAACCAACGGAATATCGCCGCGCTTTCCGCGCGCGCCCTCGTAGATGTAGTCGCCATAGTGGAAAATGGCGTCCAGATCCTCTCCCGCCATGTACTTGTAGGCGGTGAAGAAGCCGTGTTCGTAGTTCTGGCAGCCGGCGACGCCGATACGCAGCGCGGCGACATCAGCATGGGCCAGCGGGGCGGTGCGCGCCTTGCCGACCGGGCTGACGTGTCCATCGATGAGGAAACGATACCAATAGGGTCTGGCTGGTTCCAGCCCGGTGAGATCGACGTGAACGCTGTGGCCAAGCTCTGGCATGGCATCAGCCACGCCCTTGCGCACGACGTTCTGAAACCGATAGTCATCGGCCACTTCCCACGCCACCGAATGAATGGTTCCCGACATGCCGCTGCCCGGTTGCAATGGCTGCGGCGCCAGTCGTGTCCAGATCACGAAGCCATCAGGCCAGGGATCACCGGAAGCAACGCCCAGTGTGAAGGGATATTCGGTGACGCGGCTGGCAAAGGCCGGCACGCTCAACATAGAACCCGCACCCAGCAGGCCCATCGATGCAAGCATTCTGCGACGATCGATATTCATGACGACCAGCCCCGTATTTTTCAGTTTGAGGAGAATGCCGGGCGGACCGCGACCCGCCCGGCACGGCAGATCACAGGCGATAGTTCGCGCGCAGATACCAGGTGTTGCCGACTTCCAGCCCGGCCCGGAAATACTGGTGATCCGGCCCGGTGTTGCGCTGGCGATTGGCGCCGAAGATGTTCCGCCCCTCCAATCGCAACTGCAACCGGGGCGTCACTGCCCAGCGGGCGGTGAGATCGAAAGTCGTGAAGGGTTCTATGTAAATGTCCTGCCAGGAATTGGCGGCGAACTCTTCAACGTAACGACCCTGATGGTTCATCGCGAGCCGCAGTTCCGACCCGCCGCCCAGATCATAGAACACCGCCGCATTGGCCGCGATGTCTGACTGGTACTGCAACTCGTCACGCGTCACTTCCTGGCCATTCTCAAGGTAAGAAGTTGAACCGTCGATCCACATGAAGTTCGCTGACGCGCCCAGATGCTCCAGCGCCGGGGCGATATTGCCGAAGCTATTGTTGATTACGCCGATCTCCAAGCCCTTGTAGGTCGTGTCCTCGCCGTTGATGGGCTGGGAAATGGTGTAGGTTTCGCCTTCGAATTCCTGCTGGCTGCTGACAGTCAGGATGTCATCCGTGATCTTCTTGTAGAAGCCGGTGACAGTGAACATGCCCATGCCGCCGTTAAAGTAATATTCGACACCCAGATCGAGATTGGAGGACTTGCGCGGCTTGATCTGCGGATTGCCGCGCGAGATCACCAGATCTGTGCGGTCGATATTCTCGACAGTGGCAATCGTTTCTGGATTGGGTCGGCCCAGTGTCTGGGTGGCCGCCGCCTTGATCCGCAGAGACGGCGTCAGAGAGAGGTTGGCGGTGGCATAGGGCAACAGATTGGTGTCCTTGCCTTCGTAATGCACCTGATCGGGTTGCAGCACACCGTCCAGCACCTGCGCCATTTCGGCTTGGTGGCTGACGTGATCCAGCCTTGCGCCGACATCCAGCCGCAGCAGGTCGCTACTGAACACGCCAGCAAGATACCCGGCCGCGATCTTCTCGCGATAAGAGTAATCGTTGATCCGGCTGCGACGGTCGCTTTCCGCCTCGTTGATCGGGATGTCGGGCACCACTTCGGCAAAGAATGCCTTCTGGTTCAGCCACAGTGCCGGATGGCTGTAGCCGGGCGTGTTGAAATCCGGGATGAAGGCGTATCCCGCCAGACTGGTCCCGTTCTGATAGACGGTTGCGGTGTTGTCCCGCGTCAGATCGAGATCGCGGTAAGATGCGCCCGCGCCGAGGCCGAACCCGCGATCATCCTGGCCATTGTTGAAGCCGTAATCGACCTTGCCTTCATAGACGTTCTCGCGCGCGTCCCGGCTGTCTTCGTAGTGATCGTTCGTTACGTAGTTTGCCGGGTCGAGGTAGGCGCCGCCATTGTCGAGAACGAACGGCACGCTTTCGTTCGTCAGGTCATAGGTGAGACGCGCGCCTGATGCGTAATCGAACGCGATATACGGACGCTTCGAGCGGAACCACGCATAGGAATAGCCCAGATCGACCGAAAGCCGGCTGCTGTCGCCGATTTCCAGATCGTTCAGCCACTGAAGGCCGCGCTGGTCGCGCTCGAAAGTGTTGTAGCGCCACTGCGTATCCGCGTTGCGGACGCGCATCGTGCCGGTGTTTTCGGTCTGGTCCCGCGCCTGATCCAGCCGATAGACGCGGTTCGTGTTGCGGGTTTCCTGTTCGTCCGAGAAGTAGGCAAAGCCGAACAGGCTGGACCTGATCCGGTCGTTCGGGCTGTATTCCAGCCGCGCCGTACCGCCATACTTCGTGAACAGGTTGGTATAGTTGTGCGAGACGAAGGAATTGGGTGCGGCAAAGCCGTTCCAGTTGTCAGATTCCGGTGTCGTCGCCTGGCCCGTGTCACTGAAATAAAGGCGGTTGGTGATCGCGTTGTTCGACTGGGTACGCGGCCGCGTTTCGTACATGCCGCTCAGCACCAGACCCCAGCTTTCATCGGACCCGAAACGCGGGGAATAGATCGCGCTGACGGATTTCCCGACCGGGCTGCTCTTGCCATCTCCCATGCTGTTGTCATCGGGGACTTCCATGTAGCTGGTGTAGCTCGCCCCGGCCGTGACGCTGAGCAGCGCCCGCTGCGGATCGAAGGCGCTGGCGGTGATAATGTCGATCAACCCACCCAGCGCGCCGGCGTCCAGATCAGGGGAAACCGTCTTGTATGCACGAAGCTGCTGGACGGATTCGCCGGGAATGACCTGCAGGTTGACCTTGCGGGTCCCCTCTCCAAGATCGCCGGTGGTCGCCAGAGTGAGGCCGTTCAGCGTTACCGGCACGAAATCGGGATGCGTGCCACGGATCGAAGCAAACTGTCCGATATCGTCGTTATAGATCGTGCTGACGCCAGTGATACGGCGCAGGGATTCGGCGATAGTGACATCCGGCAGAGCGCCGATCTCGTCACGCGACAGCGAATCCACGATAGCTGTCGTATTGCGGCGGGTGTCAATCTCAGCCCGGTTCTGCAACACGGAGCCGGTCACGATGATGGCATTGTCGCCTTCGTCAGCAACCGCCTCCTGCCCCAGTGCTGGCGACACGCCAATCGCAATCAGCGAAGACCCGACAAGAAAACGAGACGCAGCAAAACCGCTCGCAGAAGCGAGCCGACGAAACATCGTAGCCATACAACCCTCATGAAAAGCGACCAGAACCCGGAACTTCCGGCTCGCTGCGCCCCTATGGGCACAATGCTTCGCTCACATGACTATTATTCTACAGTTCCGCGACAATGTTGCAGGTTGCTTCCGACGAAATGACTCGGAAGTCAGCAGTTACCTGATGCGGATGCGCCGCTGAATGAGGGAAGGACCTGCCCTCCCCACGATCGTCAAAACCGCTTGCTGACGGTCAATTGCCATTCACGCGGGGCGGCGGGCTGACCGTCGGTTTGTGGATACCCAAGCCCCTGATAATCGAACAAGTTCACATAATAGAACTTGTTGAACAGGTTCGTCACACCCAGCGAAACGTTGAAATCGTAACGATCATTTTCGTAGGTTACGCGCCCGTTGAACAACGCCTTGCCCGACATGATGTCGTTGTACTTTGTCGACGTGCCACTGACGACCTGACTTGATTCATAAGTCATATCGATCCGCGGAGTGATCGAGCCGCCGATGTCCGAACTTTCGATTTCATAGGCAATGCCCGCGCTGGCAGTCCAGAAAGGGTTGCCCTGGCGCCGATTGACGGTGCGGGCTTCGATATCCGGCGCCTTCAACTTCGACCAGCCCAGCGAGCCGCTGAGGGTCAATCCATCGATCGGATTGGCCGTTAACTCCGCTTCAACGCCGCGAATAGTGGCCGGCTGATTGCGGTAATAGGTCCGGCCAAGGCAAACGATGCCCGTGCCAGCGGGCACGCGATCGGTGCTGCACTGGGTCGATCCCGCGGGGCCACCCGGAAGCGGGATCAATTGCTGATCGCCGACCTGAGGCTGGCCCTGATCGTTCAGCAATGCCTCTGCACCACCTATGCCGCTGGGGCGATTGTTGAAATCGGTATAGAAGGCAGCAAGGTTCACCCTCAGCCGCCGGTCGAACAGATCCAGCTTGCCGCCCAGTTCATAGGCGATAGCTTCGTTTCCATCGAACTGCTCGATCTGCGTATATTGCAGTGGCCGAGGGTTGAAGCCGGGCAGCGTGTAACCGGTGGAAGCAGACCCGTAGACCAGTATGTCGTTGTTCAACTGGTAGTTAAGGCCAGCCTTCCAGCTGAACTTCTTCTGCTTCGGCACGACCGTAAAGACGATGTCCGAAGTGGTAACCGCGGGGCTGAGATCCGAAACGTTGGAGAAATCCACGATCTTCTTGTCATCCGCGTACCGGGCGCCAATCGCGATCCCCAGCCTTTCGCCAAATGGTCGGATGGTGGCATTGGCGAATACCGCCTTGCTGGTCGGCGTGTAGAAAGTGTGCAGAGAGCGCTGAAGACCGGAGCTGGCCTGTATCAACGCCGCCTTCTGTTCGCCTTTCGCCTTGAAATAGAACAGGCCGCCAACCCAATCGATGAGGTCGGACTGGCCCGAAAGTCGCAATTCGGCATGATTGTAGCTTTGGACCAGATTGTTGATCACATGCTCAACCGCCAGCGGCATACCGTCGGTGTCGAACGTATGCGTTTCCGACGTTTTGCGGTGAGCGGCCACCAGTGCCAGATCGATGTTTCCGCCCAGATCCCAGTTGAGCTTCCCGGCGACACCCCAGTTGGTGAAATCGTTGTGATCCGGGATGACATAGCCGCCCCGCGTACACTCGCCCGTGATGGGTGAACGATTGCCGTTATAGTAAGTGTTACCCGGAATGACCGTGCAGGCCGGGATACGGTCGGTATAAGTAACGTAGGTCGAATAAGGATCGCCGGTCTGAAAGCGACTGTCGATCTCCAGCCCGAAATAGGCCGCCTGACTGCGCATATTCGCGTTGGCGCGCGTGGGATCGATATCGACGATCGTATCCGCCGCGTTATCAGACTGGTCGCGCAGATAGTCGCCCGTCAACGTCAGGCGAATATCACTGGTCGGTTCCCACGCCACACTGCCGCGCACACCGCGCACATCTGTGCCACCGAAATGCCCGATCACACAGTCACCGGCATTGTTCGCAAACCGCCCTTGCAGCGGGCCGGTGACCGGGAAATCGCCCGCCAGTTCCGGCGTGCCGCGCCGGTTCATCTCGCATGTGAAGTCGAGTTGCTTCTGATAGCCGGTCTGCTTCTTGGAAACCCCGGAAACGAGTATCGCCGCACTATCGCCAAGGGGCAGGTTGAAACCCGCCCGCAAATCAATCCGGTTGAATGATCCAACGGTTATGTCGCCGTAACCCGAAACCTCACCAAGCTTGGGTTGTGTCGCGACGATATTGATCGCGCCAGCCAGTGTATTGCGACCAAACAGGGTGCCCTGCGGGCCGCGCAGAACTTCGATGTGGCTGACATCGAGCAGATCGAAATTGGCCCCCAGAAGCACCGGATAATAGACATCGTCCAAATAGAACGCGACAGGGTTTTCCGCGCCGAGCCCGGTATCGCCCGATCCGATGCCACGGATAAATGCCGAAAGCCCCGGCCCGAACGCGCCCTGCACCCGTCGGAACTGGGCATTGGGGACGACTGAAGTCAGATCGCCCATATTGGTGATGCCGCGCGCTTCCAGCGCTTCTGATGTGATCGCTGTGATAGCGATTGGAGTGTCTTGCAGGTTGGTCGGCTGCCTTGTCGCGGTTACGACGATCTCTTCAATACCGCTGATTCGTTCCGCGCCGCCCTGATCTTGCGCCAGCGCTGGAAAGCCACCTGCCGCACATGCCAACAGGACACCTCTCGTCAGCAGGCGAGACCTGAACGTGAGTGGATGCGAAACTGCCATAATGCCCTCTCCGACCGCCGCATCGTTCTTCCCCGCCCGGCGGGATGGATGCGTTTCTGCCGGCCCAATGAGCACCATGGGCGCGCGCAATACTTGCCCCGTTGGGCGAGGTATTGTGCTGAAAGCGGCAATCCGGAGAGATACGGCTATCGTAGCGGACGGGGATACTTGCTTCGACGAGGACTTAAATTTGACTGGGCCACTGCCAGGGAGCCCCCGACAGCGGCCCAGTCAAAGAAAGGTTCGCGCTAGAACTGATAGTTCAGCCGGAACAGGGCGCTTCGCGGTGCACCGGGCATCGCGGCCGACCGCCAATAGACCTTGTCTGTTATGTTGGAGACGGCGAGGGTCATGTTGATGTTGCCAACGCTGTAGCCAACCGCCGCATCGAACCTCTCGTATCCGGGGAGGCGGGTGGTATTGGCTAGGTTGGTCCACTGATCACCAACGTATGTGACCCCGCCTTCGATATACAGCCATTCCACAGGCACATAGCGAAGGAACAGGTTGCCTGTTTCGCGGGCGGTATTCGCAAGGGATTTCCCGACGTTTGCGGGCGTTGCAACGTCCTCTCGCACGGTGGATTCGATGTAGCTGCCACCCCCACGCACGAACAGGGTGTCGATGATCCTGCCGATGGCGCTGAATTCCACGCCGATGGAGCGTTGCTTACCCTGCACCGCCCAGGTGTAGGGATCATTCTCCGGATCGGGGCGATAGCGGATGTTGCTACGTTCCAGGTTGAAGACCGAAAGCTGCGTATTCAGCCGTCCGCCGAACCAGTCACTCTTGATCCCGGCTTCGTATTGCTGCTGGAACTGCGGTTCATCATCGTAAACTGCCGAACTTGCGACGGCGACCGACAGCAATCCACGACCGCCATAGGGTGCGAAGCTCTTGTTGTAGGACGCGTAGATGCTGTGCGCTTCCGAAGGCTTCCAGACGATGCCAGCGCTGGGACTGATGGTGGAATCGCTGTACTGGCGCGTGCGATTGGCGGCGCCTTCTTCCAGCAGGAGGTTGGTGGAACGGAACCTGTACCAGTCATAGCGCAGGCCCAGCACCAGCTTTACCTGCGGGACCAGAGTGATGACGTCCTGCACGAAGGCGCTTTGGGATTGCGCCTGGTGATGGTTGTGTTGTGACGCGCTGGGGCGCGGCTTGGTCGCTCGATCATTATAGCGATCGGAATAGTCGAACGGGTTCACATAACCGCAAAGCGAGGTGCCGCTGCAATTGCTGTTGCCATTGCTGAACAGCCGGGGCTGACGATCCTCCCAAGCGGAATCGACGGCAACCAGCACGTTGTGCTGCACGCTGCCGGTGTTGAATTCACCTTTGACTTCGAGCGCGTTCGATACCGTCTTGTTCGAGGTTTCCTGCCAGGCGTAAGCGGTCTGCCTGACATATCCGTTCCACGAACAGCTTGCGTTCGCCAGGGTCAGCCCCTCCTCGCTACACCATGTACCGCCGTAGAAATGGTCTAAGTTCTGTTCGGCCGAACGATGGCTGATCGCCCAGCGCGCCGTCCATTGGGGAGCGAAGGTCCAGCTCATTTCCGAACGCGCGACGCTCAGGACATCGTCGACGTAATCGTCGTCCTGCACGAAGCTCGCGCGGATCGATGTGCCTTCCGGCAGGTTCTCATAGCTGGGCCCACGGTCCGGGCTGCGTTCCAGCTTGTCGTAGGTATATTGCGCGGTCCAGGTGAAGTCGGAATGATTGCTGAAGGTCACGCTGGGCGACATCATCGTGATCCGGCTGCCCACATTGGCGCGGAAGCTGTCGCTATCACTCCATTCACCGGTCAGGCGCATGGCGAGGTTCGGGGTGACCGCCTCGTTCACGTCGATCGTGGCGCCCAGATTGCTGAAGCTGCCCGCATAGACACCGACAGAACTGGGCGACACGAAGTTCGCTGATTTGCTGACCATGTTGACGATGCCACCGCCCGAACTGCGGCCGTAGAGCAGCGATGCCGGCCCTTTCAGGATTTCGATGCGTTCGATATTCGCGGTGCTGCGGCGGACCTGCCCGCTTTCGCGAATGCCGTCGCGGTAGATATCTCCGCTATCGGCGCTGAAGCCGCGGATCATGATACCGTCGCCGCGCATGTCGTATTGCGTGGTAACGCCCGGCGTGCCTGCCAGCATCACGCTAAGATCGTTCGCGCCGTACAGCTTGTACTTCGAAACGTCGATCGTATCGATCGTCTGCGGCGTGTCCTTCACGGTCTGGCCGTTGCGGGTTACGTTAGCTTCCTTGTAGCCGACGTAGCCCTTGTCGGGATCTTTCTCACCCTTCGATATGACGACGATGACATCCTGAACCGCCGCATTGTCCGATGGCGACGACTGGGCGCTCTGCGCGTAAGATGGCAGCGAAATCGATACGAGTACGCCCCCGATCATCGAATTTCCGAACAAGCTACGCCGGATCAAAGCCCGGCCACTGGAATGCTTCCTCACGTTTTTCCCCTGCAGGTATGAGGGGCAGCGCCTAAGCGGCATTCACCGATATTTGCAACTGATTCTTAATAGCAAATAATTGCCCGAGATGCTTGACGAGATTCCGCGCGGACAGAAAGCCCACTGTCGGCCATGAATCCGGAACGCCAAGCGTCCCTCTATCGCCAATGTGCTTTGAAATTCAGGAGCGGCGGGCGGGAAAGGTCATTGCCACGACAAGGCCGCCCGTTTCCGCATTCCGCGCCGTCATTTCCCCACCGTGTGCCGTCACCGCCCTTGATGCGATCGACAAGCCCAGGCCCAGACCATTGCCGTCCCGTTCTCCGCGAACGAATGGATCAAAGATGCCTTCGATCTCACCTTCGGGCACGCCTGGCCCCCGGTCACATACTTCAACGACATAGTTTTCGGTCGCCTCATCGTATGAGACATGGACAGCTATGGTATCGCCGCTGCGTGAAAACCGCAGGGCATTGCGGATAACGTTGTCGATCGCGCGGTGGACCAGTTCGGCATTGCCGATCAGCGGGGGCCGCTCGTCTTCTTCGGGAATGCTGGTTCGAAGATGGATACGTACGTCGCTCGCCTCCGCTTCGAAGCAGGCGTCTTCCGCCACGCTGGTGACGATACCGGCGAGATCGAAATAATCCTCCTGAGGGCCATGTTCAGCGCGCGCGAGCGCCAGCACCTCGCCAACCAGAGTTTCGAGGCGCAAGGCTTCGCGCTCTATTCGGTCCAGCGTCACTTCCGTGCGCTCCGGCGTTTTCCGCGCCAGCCCGATCGCTAGTTGCAAGCGAGCGAGAGGAGAGCGCAACTCGTGCGAGACATCGTGCAATAGCCTGTCGCGGGCGGTGACGAGCCGTTCGAGACGTTGAGCCATCAAATCGAAATCCCGGCCAAGGTCGGCGATCTCATCGCGCCGCGTTCCAATCTGTGAGGCGAGCCGAACCTCAAGATCGCCCTGCGCCAGCCGGTCGAAACCCTTGCGCAGTCTGGCGATCGGCTCCGTCAGATACCAGGCCAACGCGGCGCTGAAGAACAATCCACCCAGTAAACCGACAAGCAGCAGTTCGGGCGGCGTGCTGCGCAGGATGCCACGTGGCCCTTCCGTGAAATAGCGGTAAGTAACGCGATAGGCCCGCCCATCGGGCGCAATCGCCTCTCGTGTAATGAGGCGTTCGCCTTCTCGCTCTGGCTCGCGCACGGTGACAGAGGCTCGTTCTATCCCCACCCTGCGCTGCTGCCCGGCAGGGAGTTTCGCGATGAAGGCCCGTCCGGCTTCCGGGCCACCCGTCATGACGGCCTCTGCTCCGCCTGCGAGAATGATCGGGGCCACCTCCATCGCCATCAGGTTTTCAGGTGAAGGGCGATCGCCACGATTCAGCTCAAAGAGCAGCCACACGCCCTGAGTAATGGCCAGAAATGTCAGCCAGAACGCAAACAGGATCTTCCAGAACAGCCGCCGCTTCATGCGACCTGAAGCCGATAGCCGACGCCGCGTACCGTCTCGATCCCGACGCTCCCGGCCGAACTGGCTTCAAGCTTCAGACGCAGGTTGCTCACGTGAACGTCGACGCTGCGATCATAGGACTGGCGCGGTCGCCCCAGCCCCTGAAGCGAAAGCGCATCCTTGGTCATCACTTCATCACCCGCACGCGCCAGGGCGACCAGCAGGTTGAATTCAGACGCCGTAAGGTCGACGGGCTTTCCATCCCATGTAACGCGCCGGGTGGCGACCTGCACTTCCAGCCTCCCCCGGATCACCGGGTCGACCGTGCGGGAATCGGCATGGCTGTTCCGGCGCAGGATCGCCCGCAGCCGCGCCACCAGTTCACGGGGATAGTGGGGCTTGGGCACATAATCGTCCGCGCCCAGTTCCAGGCCGACCACCCGATCCACCTGATCGCCCTTGGCGGTAAGCATCAGCACCGGGATACGGCTGGTGCGGCGGATTTCGCGCAATACGTCTATGCCATTCATGCGGGGCAACATGACATCGAGGATCACCGCATCGTGCTGGCCCGAAAGGGCGCGCGCCACGCCATCCACCCCGTTGAAGACCGCCTCAACCTCAAAGCCTTCGCCCTCGAGATATTCGCGCAGCAGCGCGCTCAGCTCAGCGTCGTCGTCGACTAGCAGAATAGAGGGGCTGCTGGTGGTCACCAGCATCGCATGGCCCATAGTTTCGCCCGAGTCAGGAGGCTTTTCGAAAACTTTACGTTCCGCTTGCGAACTCCTTACCCACAACCGGCCTGCCGGCTTCCATATGCGATTCCATGATGTCTCGTCGCAATATGGTAATCGGAGGCGCCGTTTTGGGCGCCCTGCTGCTGGCGCTGATTGTCTGGCGCTTTTTCCTTTCCGGCGGCGATGAAGCTGCCCTGCTGACAGCGGAAGTCGGCCGGGGAGACATCGAGCAGACGGTTGAGGCGACCGGCACGCTGGAGCCGAAGGAACTGATCAGCGTCGGCGCGCAGGTTTCGGGGCGGATTGAAACGCTGAATGTCGAAATCGGCCAGACCGTGCGCAAAGGCGAGTTGATCGCACAGATCGACGCCCAGACGCAGACCAACACCCTGCGCACCGCACGGGCTGAACTGGCCAATATGCAGGCCCAGCGGCTGGCGCAGCAGGCCAGCCTGACAAGGGCTGAACTGGCCTTCCGCCGCCAGCAGGCGCTGGTTCCGGGAGAAGCCACCTCGATGGCTGATTTCGAAGCTGCGGAGGCCGATCTCAAGTCTGCCCGCGCGCAGTTGACCGTCACCGATACGCAGATTCAACAGGCGCGCGTGGCCGTGAACACTGCCGAGGTGAACCTGGGCTACACGCAGATCGTCGCGCCTATGGACGGCGTGGTGGTGGCGGTGGTCACCAAGCAGGGGCAGACCGTCAACGCCAATCAGTCCGCGCCGACGATCGTAATCCTTGCCCAACTCGATATCATGGAGATCAAGGCGGAGATATCCGAAGCTGATGTGATCAAGGTGGAGCCCGGCCTGCCGGTCTATTTCACCATTCTTGGCGATCCCGAGCGCCGTTACGAAGCGAAACTGTCGCAAGTCGAACCGGCGCCGGAATCCATCGTGAACGAGGTCGATTCTTCCAGCACCTCGTCATCCAGCAGCAGTTCCGCGATCTATTACAACGCGCTGTTCGAAGTGCCCAATACCGACGGCAAACTGCGCGCGCTGATGACGGCACAGGTTTCCATCGTGCTGGCTTCCAAGAAGGACGTGTTGACAATTCCGTCCGCCGCGCTCGGCGCCAAGGGCAAGGATGGCCGCTATGCCGTGCGGGTAATGGATGCGGACGGCCGTATCGCGACCCGACAGGTGCAGATCGGCCTGAACAATAACGTTTCGGCCGAGGTGATCGCCGGCCTGAAGCAAGGGGAAAAGGTCATCGTCGGCGAAGCTTCAGCGACAACCAGATCAAGCAGTTCAGGCGGGCCCATGGGGCCGCCCCCGTTCTGAGACAGACCGTGACCGATACCCCCCTGCTTCATCTCCGTAATGTCAGGCGCGAATATCCATCGGGCGATGGCGTGTTCGCCGCGCTGAAGGACATCAATCTCGACAT
>Ga0182736_1000174_pt1 | contig 127325 bp, 133 predicted proteins | sample eDN5th30CKraftBY_FD_128882 | JGI IMG/M metagenome (GOLD analysis project Ga0182736, IMG submission 128882) | Enriched backyard soil microbial communities from Emeryville, California, USA - eDNA 5th pass 30_C Kraft BY (version 2) (version 2) | ecosystem: Environmental > Terrestrial > Soil >... | reverse complement strand
CTGCGCTGGCGCCCGGTGCGCGCGACGCTGGGCGTGCGCGCGTTCGGCGTCGCGTCCTTCACTGCGACCGCTGCGGGCGACGAGCTGATCGAGCCCCACACCGAGACGCGTGACGGGCGCGGGCACGAGGAGCTGTACGTGGTCGTGCGCGGAGCGGCGCGGTTCGAGCTCGACGGCGAGACGTTCGCGGCCCCCGCCGGCACGCTCGTGTTCGTCCAGCCCGACGTCCACCGGCACGCGGTGGCGACCGAGCCGGGCACCGAGGTGCTCGCGTTCGGCGGCGACCCGGTGTTCCAGCCCTCCGGGTCGGAAGTGATCTGGCGCGTCCGCGCGCGCCTGCCGCACGACCCGCAGGGCGCGCGCGAGATCGCGGACGAGGCGCTACGAGACGCGCCCGAGAGCCCCGGCGCGCTGTACGCGAACGCGCTCGCGACCGGCGACCGCGCGGCGGCGCGCGATGCGATCGAGCGCGACGCGCGCCTCGCGGACGAGGCGCGCGCCGACCGCCTGCTCTAGCTGCGCGCGACGTTTGTCTCGCTTGACGGGGCGTTTCGTCGCGCGGTGCCGCTCATGGTGTGTCGTCGTGGAGAGCGTGAACGTGAGCGTCGTCGAGCACGCGCGCGGTCGTGGTCGCCGTGTACTCGCCCGCGACGCCCGGCGTGAACGCCCCGAACGACACCGGCGCGCCCAGCACGAGCGAGAGCGTCGCCGGCACGGTGCCGCCGACGTCGCCCGTGGCGTGGCCCACCGGCCCGCTCTCGCTCGCCGCGAACGCGCCCGACCCGAGATACGACGCGACCAGCGAGTGCGAGCCGCCGCCGACCGCCGAGGCCGGCAGCATCGCGACGCCGTCGACCAGCGGCAACGCCGCGCCCGTGGTGGACGCGGTCGTGCCGTAGTCGCGGTAGGAGCCGACGATCACGACCCCGATCCGGTGCCGGCCGGGAAGGTGTAGTCGTTCGGCAGCAGCGGGAAGCTGAACGGGTAGCGCTGATCGGCGACGATCGGGGTCGTGGCCAGCCGCGACGTCCGGTGCCCCGCGTCGAGCACGCCCTTGGTCACGCGCCAGCGCACGCTCGTGGTGTCGATCCGCTCGCCGACGTCCTTGTAGCACCCGTTGTCGGTCGCGCTCGCCTGCCCCCAGCTGTTCGACGTCGTCAGCGTCTGCACGCCGTCGCTGGTCCGCGACACGCGCGGGAACGCCGGGCCGTAGTCGACCAGGATCGCGCCCAGGTGCGTGGACGTCTTGTTCGCGGACGCGTCGAGCTGCACGACCGGCGTGCCGGAGATCCGCACCGGCTCGGCCAGCGGCGGCGACAGGAACACGCGCCGGTTGGCGGTGACCGTCGTCTCGTCGCCGATCATCGCCGTCTCGCGCTGGCTGGTGCTGTCGGTGAACGTGGTCGTCTGCTCGCCGCCCGCCTGCGGCGCCAGCGACAGCGTGCCCGCGTTCGCCCCGGACGTCAGGAAGAGCTGCGTCGGCTGCGCGCCCGGGACCGGCCAGGACGCGAAGTCGGTCAGCGTGCCGGGCGCGGTCTCGATCGAGGCCACGTAGTGGTTGCCGCGCTGGATGACGCCGTTGGAGCGCGTGTAGTCGTAGTAGTCGTACGGGCCGGACTCGGCGACGATCGTGGTCAGCCCGTCGACGCCGGTGACCGCGGACGCGGCCGCCAGCGACCCGTCGTAGGCCTTGCCGATCATGCCGGTCTTGCCGTTGAACCACCCCGGCGCGGGGACGGCGGCGCCGTCCTGGCCGCGCCCGACGCGGCGGCCCTTGAACCAGTCGATCACCGTCGCCGCGGCCAGGTTGTCGGTGACGCCCTGCACCGTCGGGCAGCCGGTCGAGTGGTTGGTGCCGGTCATGTCGACCAGCGCGACCGCGTAGCCGCGCGGCACGAAGGAGTTGTCCAGGAACAGCGGCCACTTGGACAGCAGCCCGTCGGCGTCGTCGACCTTCAGCTGGGACTCGTTGCCGCGCCCGAGCGTCGAGTAGTACGGACTGGCGTCCATGATCACCGGCGCCTTGAGCCCCTGCGCGGTCTCCTTCGGCCGGATGATGTCGACCGCGCCCTTGCCCGGCCGAACCTACTCCCGCGGTCGCGCCCTGTCGTCCGACGGCGTACGCAACTTCGGGGCCGCGTTTGCGACAGGTAGCGTCCACCGCATGACGTACACCTCCGCCCTCGCCGAGACCCTCGCCCCGGACGTGCTGGAGCGGTTCCTGCGCTACGTCCGCATCGACACCCAGTCGCGCCGGGACCGCACGCAGAGCCCGAGCACGCCCGGGCAGCTGGAGCTCGCGGGGCTGCTGGTGGAGGAGCTGCGCGCGCTCGGGCTCGGCGACGCCGCGGTGGACGGCAACGGCTACGTCACGGCGACGCTGCCCGGGACCGGACCGAGCGTGGGCCTGATCGCGCACGTGGACACGAGCCCGGACGCGCCCGGCGCGGGCGTCGAGCCGCTCGTGCACCGCGATCACCCGGGCGGCCCGATCGCGCTGCCGCGCGGCGGCACCGTGGTGCAGGCGAGCGCCGGCGACATCGTCACCTCCAGCGGCGACACGCTGCTCGGCGCCGACGACAAGGCGGGCGTGGCCGAGATCATGGCCGCGGTCGCGCACCTGGCCGCGCACCCGGAGCTCGAGCGCCCGACGCTGCGGATCGGCTTCACGCCCGACGAGGAGATCGGCGAGGGCGCGACGCTGTTCGACGTCGAGGCGTTCGGCGCCGTGTGCGCGTACACGCTCGACGGGTCAGACCTCGGCGAGCTGCAGGACGAGACGTTCGCCGCCGAGGAGGTCATCCTGACGATCACCGGCGTCGACGCGCACCCCGGCTGGGCCAAGGGCGTCCTGGTCAACGCGGCGCGGCTGGCGGCGAAGATCGTCGCCGCGCTGCCGGACGACCTGACGCCCGAGCGCACCGACGGCCGCGACGGGTTCATCCACGTCTACGAGGTCGAGGCGAGCGGCGGGCGCGCCGTCGTCCGCGCGATCGTGCGCGACTTCGACGACGACAAGCTGGCGGCGCACACCGCGCTGCTCACGCGCGTCGCCACCGAGATCGCCGGCGACCGGGTCGAGGTGACCGTCGTGCCGCAGTACCCGAACATGCGCCGCTTCGTCGAGCAGTTCCCCAAGGCCACCGCCTACGCCGAGGCCGCGCTGCGCTACGAGGGCATCACGCCCGTGCGTACGCCGATCCGCGGCGGCACCGACGGGTCCCGCCTGAGCGCGATGGGCCTGCCGACGCCGAACCTGTTCACGGGCGGCCACGACTACCACTCGCCGCGGGAGTGGGCGTCGGTGCAGGAGATGGCCGCGGCCGCGGCGACGGTGGTGCGGCTGGCCCAGGTGTGGGCTCGCGATGGAGCGCCACTCCCCCGATGACCAGCGCGATGCCGAGCAGATCCGCCGGTGACGGGACCTGCGCGAGCACGAGCAGGCCGATCACGGTCGCGGTCGCCGGCAGCAGCGAGACCATCAGCGCGTAGGCGGCGCGGGTGAGCCGCGCCATCGCCACCTGGTCGGCGACGTAGGGGATCACGCTCGAGCAGATCCCGACGCCGACGCCGGCGGCGATGCCGACCGGGTCGGTCAGCGCCGGCAGCGCCGCCCAGCCCGCCAGCGGCGTGACCACCACGAGCGCGACCAGCATCGCCGCGGCCAGGGCGTCGATCCCCGCGTCGGAGGCGACCCGGTGCGCGAGCACGATGTAGGCCGCGAACAGGCCGGCGTTGGCGAACGCGAACGCGACGCCGAGCGGCTCGACCTCCAGGTGCACGCCGGTCAGCACGTACACGCCGGGCACGGCGAGCACGATCGCCACGGCGTTGCGCGGCGTGCGCGCGCCGAGCGCGGCCAGCGCGATCACGGGCAGGAACTCGATCGCGGCCACGGTCGCCAGCGGCAGCCGGTCGATCGCGCTGTAGAAGCAGCAGTTCATGACCGCCAGCACCGCGCCCCACGCCAGCACGGTGCGGTTGCGCAGCAGGCGCCAGGGCCGCCGCCAGGCGGCGAAGATCACCGCCGCCGAGGCGATCCGCAGCCACGCGACGCCGAGCACGTCCACGCGCGCGAACAGCAGCACGGCGAACGCGGGGCCGAGGTAGTGGAAGACGGCGCTGACCAGGAACGGGAGACGTGCACGCACCCTGTGCATGATCGTCGGCTGCAGGGCCTTTCGGAATGGCCGATCGAAGCTATTCTCCGTGGCATGCCTTCGGAGAACGGGGCACTCGACGCAACCAACCTTCGATTGCTCGCGGAGCTGATGGAGGACGCGCGGCTCAGCCAGGCGGAGCTCGGCCGGCGCGTCGGGCTGTCGGCGCCGGCGGTCGCCGAGCGGCTGGCGCGGCTCGAGCGCGACGGCGTGATCACCGGCTACCGCACGGAGGTCTCCCCCGCGGCGCTCGGCTACACGCTCGCGGCGGTCCTGCGCATGCGGCCCGCGCCGCGCCAGATCCCGAAGGTCGCGGACATCGCGCGGGCGACGCCGGAGGTCGTGGAGTGCCACCGCGTGACCGGCGAGGACTGCTTCTACATGAAGCTGCACGTGCGCTCGGTCGAGCATCTCGAGGAGGTCATCGACCGCTTCACGCCCTACGGGCAGACGACGACGTCGATCATCCAGTCGTCGCCGGTCGCCCGGCGCGGGCTCGGGCTCTGAGCGCGTGCGCGCACACGGCACGGCCGCGTTCTACATCGGCGGCTTCCTCGGCCCGTTCGGCGGCGGTGTCGTCGCGGTGCTCGTCCCGCAGCTGCGCGACGCGTTCGACGCCACCACGGCCGGCGTGGCCGCGTCGATCCCGGCGTACCTGGTCCCGTTCGCCGCGCTGCAGCTGATCTCGGGGACGATCGGCGAGCGGCTCGGACGCCGGCGCGTGGTGCGGGCCGGCTACATCGCCTACGCGCTGCTGTCGGTGGCGGCCGCGTTCGTGCCGTCGCTCGGCGCGTTCCTGGTCGTGCGCGCGCTGCAGGGCGCGGCGAACGCGTTCCTGACGCCGCTGCTGCTCGCCGGGCTGGCGGACGAGGTCCCGCCGCGCCAGCTCGGGCGCGCCGTGGGGACGTTCGCGGCCGTGCAGACCGCGGCGATCGCCCTGGCGCCGCTCGGCGGCGGCGCGTTGGGCGCGGTGGACTGGCGGCTGGCGTTCGTCAGCCAGGCGGTGGTCGCGGCGCTGCTGGCGCTGGTCCCGCCGCGCGACGGCGCCGCGCGCGCCGAGCGGCCGCGCTGGCGGACCGTGCTGACGCGGCGCGTCGGGCTGCTGTGCGGGGCGTCGTTCACGGGCTACGCGGGCGTGACCGGGCTCGGGTTCCTGGTCGCGGTGCTGGCGGCCGACCACTTCGGGCTGAGCTCGATCGCGCGCGGCGTGCTGCTGGCCGGGTTCGGCGTGGCCGGCATCCTGCTCGGGCGCCCGGCGGGCAATGCCGCCGACCGCTACGGGCGCGTGCCGGTGGCGTGCGCCGGGATCGTGGTGAGCGCGGGGCTGGTCGCGCTGCTCGGGTTCGCGCCGACCGCGGTCGCGCTGGCGGCGCTGTGGTTCGCGTGCGGGCTCGGGTCGACGCTCGTGTGGGCCGGGATCAACACGCTCGCGGTCGAGGCGGTGCCGGACAACCGGGCGGGCGGGACGTCGGTGATCTCCGCGTTCCGCTTCGCCGGCAACGCCGCCGCGCCGGTCATGTGGCTGCCGCTCTACCACGTCGATCCGCGGCTCGGCTTCGCCGGCGCGGGGGCGCTGGCGCTCGCGACCTTGGCGTTTGTTCTCCCGCTGCGCGTGCCAAGGTAGAACGCGTGCCGCTCGCGTCCCTCGGCGACTCGTTCTCCGCGTTCTTCGACGCCGTCGGCGACTTCCTCTCGAACCTGGCCGCGGTCTCGTGGCTGCCGCTGCTCGGGGCGCTCGTGTGCTTCACGATCTACCTCTCGTTCCGCGCCCGCGCGTCGTTTCACATCCTGCGCGCGGCGTATCCGGACGCGAAGATCAGCTTCAAGCGGATCTGGGGCGCGTACTTCGCGGGCTACGGGTTCAACTCGGTGATCCCGGCGCGCGGCGGTGACGTGATCCGGCTCTTCTTGACCAAGACCTCGGTGCCCGGATCCTCGTACCCGGCGGTCGCCGCGGCGTTCATGGTCGAGGTGATCTTCGACCTGACGATGGCGGTGCCGGTGCTGGCGTTCGCGTTCAGCCAGGGCGTGTTCCCGAAGCCGCCGGACTTCTCGAAGCTGCCCGCGTTCGACCTCGCGTTCTTCGCGTCGCACCCACGGTTCACGCTGTTCCTGCTGACGGTGCTGGGGATCGCCGTGCTGGCGGGCTTCGCGCTGCTGTCGGCACGCGTGCGGGCGTTCTGGGCGCGGGTGCGGCAGGGGCTGACGATCCTGTTCGACCGCCGGCGCTACGTGCGCGAGGTGTGGCTGGTGCAGTTCTGCGGCTGGCTGTTCCGCTTCGCGGCGTTCTGGTGCCTGCTGGAAGCGTTCAACGTGGGCGGGTCGGTGCGCAACGTGCTGCTCGTGCTGGGCGTCAACGCGGTCGCGGCGCTGGTGCCGTTCACGCCCGGCGGCGCGGGGGTGCAGCAGGCGCTGCTGGTGAAGGTGTTCGGGACGGGCGCGACCGTCGCCGCGTACTCCGTCGGCCAGCAGATCGCGATCGCGGCGCTGACGTTCGGCATCGGCCTGGGCTCGGTGATCTGGATCTTCCGCTTCCGGTCGTTCAAGGAGGTCATCGCCGCGGGCCGCGCGCAGCGGGAGGCGGAGAAGGCCGCGACGGGGCCGGCATGAGCGCACGCGGCGAGACTGCGCCCGCGCCCACCCACCTGCTTCCCGCCCGGGCGCCGTTCGCGGGCGCGGAGCTGCTCGCGTTCCTGGAGCGGCGGGCGGTGCCGGGCGTCGAGGACGTCGCGCCCTACCGCCGCGCGCTGCGGCTCGCGCACGGCGCGGGCGTCGCCACGCTCACGCCCGCGCCCGGCGGCATCGCCGCCGCGCTCGACCTCGACGACCCGCGCGACACCGGCGAGGCGCTCGCGCACCTCACCGCGCTGCTGGACCTCGACGCGCCCGCGCCGGAGATCGCCGCCGCGCTCGGCGCCGACCCGCGCCTGCGCTTCATACCCGGCCTGCGCGTGCCCGGCGGCGACGGGTACGAGATCGCCACTCGCGCGATCCTCACGCAGCAGATCTCGGTCAAGGCGGCGCGCACGCACGCCGCGCGGCTGGTGGCCGCCGCCGGCGAGCCGCTCGCCCGGGCCCGCGGCGCCGTCACGCACCTGTTCCCGACCGCCGAGGCGATCGCGGCCGCTCCCGACGCGGCGTTCGCGCTGCCCGCGCGCCGCCGCGCGACCCTGCGCTCGCTCGCCGGCGCGCCGCTGGCCACGCTCACCGACCTTCCCGGCGTCGGCCCGTGGACGCAGGCGTACGTGGACCTGCGCGCGCGGCGCGACCGCGACGCCTGGCTGCCGACCGACCTCGGCGTCCGCCACGGCCTCGCCCGCCTCGGCCTGCACGAGCGCGACGCCGAGCGCTGGCACCCGTACCGCGGCTACGCGGTCATGGCGCTCTGGCACGCCTAAGCCGCGGACATCTCCCACGGTGCCTGCGGCAGCACGTCGCCCGTCTCCAGCAGCGACTTGAGGTTCGCGCACACGGCCGGCCACCCGAGCGAGATCGCCTCGTAGTCCTCCGCGCTCGGCAGGTCGGTGTGCGTGACCGTCAGCCGCACGATGTCCACGTGCCGTTCGATCGTGAACGTGACGCGCGACTCGTCGAACGTGAGCACCAGCCGCGCCGGCGGCTCGGCCTCGAGCACGACGCCGGAGCCGTCGGCGATCCCGGAGCCGTCCGAGCGCACGTGCTCCCACGGCGAGCCGGGCTGCCAGTCGGACACGTTCGCGTGCCCCCAGTAGCGCGCGGTCAGCTCGGCGTCGGTCAGCGCGTGCCAGACCTGCTCGGGCGTGGCCCGGATGTAGGTGACGTAGACGTAGGTCATCGCGGCCTCCTCGGCCCGTCGCTTGATGTCCGCCAGCGCGCGCAGGCGCGGACGTTCGAACGTCGCGATCCAGCGGTCCTGGATCTCGTGGATCGGCACCGGGTTGAGGTAGTGCCACCGCTCGCGGCCGCGCCGCACGGAGCTGACCAGGTTGGCCGCCTCGAGCACCGCCAGGTGCTGGGTGACGGACTGGCGCGTCATGCCCAGCCCCGCGCACAGCTCGCCCAGCGTCTGCCCGCCGCGCACGCGCAGCCGGTCCAGCAGCTGCCGCCGCGTGGGGTCCGCCAACGCCCGGAACACGTCGTCCACGATATGCAGTCTACAGACTGCATATCCAGAAGCTGCCACTCTTTCGCCAATGTCGGCGCCCGACGAGTCACCGTCCGTAGACGTCGGCGCGATCGCGAAGCGCGCCGCGTTCTTCGTCATCGTCCTCGCCGCGGTGATCGCGCTGATCGCGACGCTGCCCGGCGTCCACGAGATCCGCCACCGGCTCTCGAACGCGAACCCGTGGTGGATCGCCGCCGCCGCGGGCTGCGCCCTGATGTCGATGCTCGGGTTCGTGCGCGCGCTGTGGTCGGTGTTCGACCGCGTGATGCCGTGGCGGCGCGCGCTCGTGCTCGGGCTGGCCGAGCAGGGCGCGAACGTGCTCCTGCCGGCCGGCGGCGCCGGCGGCCCCGCGTTCGGCGCCTACGTGCTGACCCGGCTGGGCGTTCCGGCCGAGCTCGCCGCGTCGCGCCACGCGGCGCTGTTCCTGATCACCAGCGCGGTCACGTTCGTGGCGATCCTGCTCGCCGGCGTGCTGACGGCCGCGCACGTGCTGCCGCACGACGTGTCGCTGCTGGCGACGCTGCTGCCCGCGATCGGCGCGGGCATCGCGATCGCGCTGTCGCTCGTGTTCGCGGCCAGCAGCCCGCCGATCCAGCCGGACCGCGGACGGCGGATCCGCCACACGCTCTGGCGCGTGCACCGCTTCGTCCACGACGGCGTGCGCACCAGCGTCGTGCTGCTGCGCCACGGCGACCCGCTGCTGATCTACGGCGCGATCAGCTACTACGCGTTCGACGTCGCGTCGCTGGCCTGCGCGTTCGAGGCGTTCGGCGGCGGCGCGCCGCCGCTCGGGATCTTCGTGCTCGCGTACTCGCTCGGCCACGCGGGCGCGTTCGTGCCCACCCCGGGCGGCGTCGGCGGGACCGAGGGTGGGCTGATCGGCATGTTCGTCGCCTACGGGACCCCGATCGGCCTGGCGGCGACCGCCGTGCTCGCCTACCGCGTCTTCCAGCTCGGGCTGCCGGCGATCTTCGGCGCGGGCAGCCTGCTGCAGATCCGCCACACCCTCGCGCACCCGCCGCCGCGGTCGGAGGTCGCGGCGGCGTTCGCGGCCGTCGAACGACCCGAACGCCCCACCGACTAGGCTGCGACGCGGTGACGACCGCATTCGAGCAGTTCGCAATCGGCTTTGACCACCGCGACCGCGAGCGCCTCCACGCGCTCTGGGACACCGTCCTGGATAGCGAGCGCTGGTCCGAGGGACCGCTGACAACCGACTTCGAGGCCGCCTGGAGCGCCTACCACGGCGCCGACGCCGTGGCGATGTCGTCCTGGTCGGGTGCGGCGCTCGCCGCGCTCGAGTTCGCCGGCGTGCGCGGCGGCAAGGTGATCGTGCCGTCGAACACGTTCATGGCCACGCCGCTGGCCGTCCAGGCCGCCGGCGCGCAGCCGGTGTTCGCGGACTGCCGGCGCGAGGACCTGTGCCTGGGCGTCGACGAGATCGCGCGGCTGATCGAAGCGCACCGGCCGCGCGCGGTCGTCGTCGTGCACATCGGCGGGCACATCGCGTTCGAGATCGAGCAGATCGCAGCGCTCTGCCGCCACGAGGGCGTCTTCCTGCTCGAGGACTGCGCGCACGCGCACGGTGCCGCGTTCCACGGCCGCCGCGCCGGCACCTGGGGCGACGCCGGCGCGTACTCGCTGTACGCGACGAAGACGATCTCCACCGGCGAGGGCGGCGTGCTCGTCACGGAGAACCCGGAGCTGGCGGCGTTCGCGCGCGGCTTCCGCAACTACGGCAAGCCGGACCACGCGCAGGCCGGGCTGAACTTCCGCATCAGCGAGTTCACGGCCGCGCTCGGGCTGGTGCAGATCGAGCGGCTGGACGAGATCGTCGCCTACAAGAACCGGATCGCGGCGGAGGAGCTCGACCCGCAGTACGTGAACAGTCGCCTTGAACTCCCAGCCGAAATGGTTTCGGGCCGCTACAAGTACATTGTGTTCGATCCCCACGTGCGATCCACCGGGCGCGTCTACGAGCAGCCCTGCCATCGCATCCTGAGCACCGGCGACGTCCTGCCCAACACCGACTGGGTGGCCGCCAACCACAGCTGCCCGCCGCTCTACTACCGGGACGGCCGATGAAGCGCGTGCTGGTCACCGGCGGCGCCGGCTTCATCGGCTCCCACGTGGTCGACGGACTGCGTGCGGCCGGCTACGCCGCGGTGATCTTCGACGTCACCGCGTCGCCCTGGCCGGAGCACGCCGACGTGCCGTCGGTCCGGGGCTCGGTCCTGGACACCGACGCGCTGACGCGCGCCGCCGCGGGCTGCGACGCGATCGTCCACCTGGCGGCGTCCGCGGACGTCGGGATCGTGGCCAAGACGCCGGTGCCGGCCGAGGAGCTCAACGTGCGCGGCACGCTGAGCGTGCTCGAAGCCGCGCGGGCGACCGGCGCGCGCGTCGTCTACGCGTCGACGATCTGGGTCTACTCGGACACGCCGGGCGACGTCCTCGACGAGGACAGCCCGCTGCTGGCGCCGGCCCACGTGTACTCGGCGACGAAGCTGGCGGGCGAGTTCTACTGCCGCTCCTACCGCGAGCTCTACGACGTGCACTCGACCGTGCTGCGCTTCGGCATCCCGTACGGCCCGCGCGCGCGGCCGGCGGCGGTGCTGCCGATCTTCGTCGGCAAGGCGCTGGCGGGGGAGCCGCTGACGATCGCGGGCGACGGGCGGCAGACGCGCCGCTTCGTCTACGTCGAGGATCTGGCGGCCGGCGTCGTCGCCGCGGTGGCCTCGCAGGCCGCCGTCGACCGGACCTACAACCTGGTGGGCGTCGAGGAGACGTCGGTCCGCGACATCGCCGACGCGGTCCGGGCGGCGGTCGGCGACGTGCCGATCGTGCACACCGAGGGCCGCGCGGGCGACTTCGCGGGCGCGGTGATCTCCGGCGAGCGCGCCGCGTGCGAGCTGGGCTGGAGGCCGCGGACCGCGTTCGCCGAGGGCGTCCGCCGCTACGTCGAGTGGCACGCCGGTTCGCCGGCGCACGTCGAGCCCGTCCCGGCCCCGGTGCCCGCGCCGCGGGCGCGGCCGCTGCCGCCGCGTGTCCGCCAGCCCGTGCCGCGGACGGTCTCGCTGCTGGTCGCGGTGGCCTACGCGGTGGCGCTGGCGACGCTCGGCATCGGCAGCGCCCAGGTCGGGACGGTGACGGCGACCGCCGTGCTGCTGGCGGTGGCGTTCGACGTGCGTGAGCTGGTCCCGTCGATCCGCGGCCTGGTGGCCGGGACGCTCGCCGGGCTGGTGCTGCTGGCGATCCCACCGCTGGCGCACCTGGCGGAGCTCGCGCCGCTGACCCCGCCGCTGCTGATCCTGGCGATCATCGGCGCGGCCGGCGCGCTCGGCATGGCCACCGGCGCCCAGCGGGCGGCGGCGCGGCAGCCCGTCGAGCAGCCCTGATCCGGCGTGGTCGCCGGGGCGCTGCTGGCGGCGGCGGCCGCGGCCGCGTTCGAGGCCGGGTACGTGCTGCAGGCGGTCGCCGCGCGGCAGGTCGCGGCCGGGCGCCCGGCCGGGCTGCTCGCGAGGCTCCTGCGGCGGCGGGCGTTCTTCGCGTCGCTGGCGCTCGGCGGGGTGGGGTTCGGCCTGCAGGCGCTGGCGCTCGGGCGGGCGCCGCTGGCGGTGGTCCAGCCGGTGCTGGCGCTCGGGTTGATCGGCCTGCTCGTGCTCGCGCGCATCGTCCTCGACGAGCACGTCGGGCGGCCCGAGCTGCTCGGCGCGCTCGCGATCGCGGTCGGCGCGGGGGCCGCGGTGGCGGTGGCGCCGTCCGTCGAGGGCACGCCCGGGGACGCGGCCTGGCTCGGGCTCGGCGGGCTGGCGGCGGTGACCGTGGCGGCGCTGGCCTCGCGCGGGCGCGCGGCGGCGCTGCTGGTGGCCGGCGCGGCGGCGGGCGACGTGCTCGTGGCGCTCGCTGCCGCCCGGCTCGGCCTCGCCGGCTGGGCCGGGCTGTGGTGGGTGGCCGTCGCGGCGGGCGGCGGGGTGGCGGCGCTGCTGTCCGAGAGCGCGGCGCTGCAGCGGCTGCCCGCCGTGCGCGTCGGGCCGTCGGTGCTGGCCTGCCAGGTGATCGTCCCGGTGCTCCTGGCGGGGCCGGTGACGGGGCAGCGCTGGCCGGCGGGGGCGGACGGGTTCGTCCTCGGCGCCGGCCTCGCCCTGACCGCCGCCGGCCTCCTCGCGCTCGCGTCGTCCCCGGCGGTCGCGACGCTCAGAGGCTCGGACGGCTGAGCGACGGCGCGGGCCCGACCGCCCCTCAAGGCGCCGGGCGGCTGAGCGCGGGGTCGGCGAGCGCGAGGCCGCGGGCCGCGAGGCCGTCCAGGATGCGCGGCAGCGCGCCGGTCGTCGCCCGCCAGCTGCCCGGCGCGCTGTAGTCGTCGGCGTCGTGCAGCAGGATCACGCCCCCGGGCGCGGCCGCGCGCAGGACGTCGTGCGCGACCGAAGCGGGCGTCGCGCGGCGGCGCCAGTCGCGGCCCCAGGCGCTCCACAGCAGCGGCGTCAGCCCGCGGCGGCGGACGTGCGCGAGCGCGTACGGCGTGTAGATGCCCAGCGGCGCCCGGTGCAGCCGCGCGGGCCGGCCGAGCCGCGCGGCCGCGCGGTCGAGGTCGGCGCGCAGGGCGGCGGGCGTGAGCCGCGCCAGGCAGCGGTGGCGCTCGCCGTGGAGCGCCAGCTCGTGCCCGGCGGCGGCGATCTCCTCGAGCAGGCCGGGATGCGCCGCGACCTGCTCGCCGACGACGAAGAACACGGCCCGCGCGCCGACCCGGTCGAGCTCGGCGAGCACGCGCGGCGTGCCCTGCGGATGCGGCCCATCGTCGAACGTCAGCAGCACGCCCGGCTGGTCGGTGTGGCGGCGCAGCCCGCACGCGCGCGCGAGCAGCGGGACGTGCGCGGCCGGCGCCGGCGCGAGCCACGCCGCCGCCCCCACGGCCCCCCAACGCACGCCGATCACGAGCCCTCCGCCGCCAACCCCGCGATCAGGTCGGCGGCCTCCGGGAACGCGGCGTGCCGCGGCCACGCCGGGGCCGGCGGGCCGGCGACCAGCGCCGCGGCCAGCGCCGGCGCGAGCTCCCCGCGCCGCCGCACCACCTGCGCGATGCCGAGCCGGCGATACGCGCGGTTGTTCGTGCGGATGTGCCCGCCGCCCCAGCCGTAGGAGATCACGTGGCAGCCCTGCAGCTGCGCCTCGAGCACGGTCAGCCCGGCCGTCGAGTGGATCAGCACGGTCGCCGCGCCCAGCAGCGCCGCCATCTCGTCCGTGAACCCCCACACATGGACGTCCGGCAGCGCAGCGCTCAACGCCGCCCGGACATCGTCCCGCCGTCCGCACAGCACGACGACGGCCGCGACCCGCGGGTCGGCCACCGCGGTCCGCGCCGCGCCCGCCAGGTCCCCCACCGCCCAGCCGCCGCCTGAGACCACGACCACGTGCCCGCGCTCCGGCAGCCCGAGCCGCGCGCGAGCGTCGCCCTGGTCGGCCAGGAACGCGTCGTGGAACAGGCCGCGGACCGGCTCGACCCGGCTCGACGGACCCGCGATCGCCCGCACTTCCCCGGCGCTCTCCGGATGCGTGATCAGGTGCAGGTCCACGCCGGGCGCGGCCCACCAGTGCAGCGACGTGAGGTCCGTGATCGCCGACACCAGCGGCACCGCCAGCCGCCCCGAGCGCCGCAGCCGGGCGGCGACGCCGGTCGTCCCCGGATACGTCGAGACGATCACGTCCGGCCGCTCGCGCGCGATGATCTCCAGCAGCCCGTCCGCGGTCAGCCTCATCGCCAACCGCTCGCTCAGCCGGCGGCCGGCGGGATTGCGCGCGGTCGCGAAGTGCCCGGCCTCGAACACCGCGCGCCCGACCCGCGTATCCAGCCGCGAGGCGCCCAGCACGAGCGTCTTCGCCGCCCCGCCGATCTCGGTCAGCGGGTCGCACACGCAGACGTCCGCCGCCCGCGCGCGCAGCGCGCCCGCCACGAGGCGCGCCGGCAGGTCGTGCCCCTCGCCGATCGACGCCGTCAGGATCAGCGCGCGCAAGTCACGCGCGGCTCGCGACGCGCTCCCAGTAGCGCTCGTCGAGGATCAGGTGGTCGCTCTTCGGCGGCCGCTTGTACTTGCGCTGGCGCGGCCGCGGCGGCAGCTCGATCGGCCCCGGCAGCGCGTCCTGGTACGGGATCTGCTCGAGCAGGTGCGTGATGCAGTTCAGCCGCGCCGTGCGCTTGTCGTCGGACTCGATCGTGTACCAGGGCGCCTGCGGGATGTCCGTCACCGCGAACATCTCGTCCTTGGCCATCGAGAACTCGACCCAGCGCTCGCGCGACTTCAGGTCCATCGGGCTCAGCTTCCACCGCTTCAGCGGATCCCGCGAGCGCTCCTGGAAGCGCCGTTCCTGCTCGGCGTCGGAGACCGAGAACCAGTACTTGAGCAGGATGATCCCGGAGCGCACCAGCATGCGCTCGAACTCGGGCGTCGAACGCAGCCACTCCGCGTGCTCGGCCTCGGTGCAGAACCCCATCACGCGCTCGACGCCGCCGCGGTTGTACCAGGACCGGTCGAAGATCACGATCTCGCCGGCCGCCGGCAGGTGCGTGACGTAGCGCTGGAAGTACCACTGCGTCTGCTCGCGGTCAGACGGCGCGGGCAGCGCCACCACGGTCGCGCCGCGCGGGTTCAGCGGCTCCGTGATGCGCTTGATCGTCCCGCCCTTGCCGGCCGCGTCGCGCCCTTCGAAGACCGCCACCACGCGCAGCCCGTGCTGCTTGACCCAGTACTGCATGCGCACGAGCTCGATCTGAAGCTCGGCGAGCCGAGCCTCGTAGACGTCGCGCTTGAGCTTCTTGCGGGTCACACGCGCTACGCCAGGCCCTGGCGAGCTTCGCGGACCAGTGTCACCGCCTCCGGGAAGACCGTGGCCATGACGGAGCGGATCTGCTGTGCCTGCTGCTCCGTGGTGCCCTGGATGTTGACCCGGTTGATCGCCGCGACGGTCATATCGACCGCGAGCTTGATCGCGTTGTCGGCCCACGCCAGCGACTGAGAGGCCTGCATCTGCTCGGCCATCTCCTGCATCCGCCGCTGGAAGTCAGGGTCGTTGAAGAAGCCGCCGAAACCTTCCATGGCTCAACTGTACTGGTGACAGAGGGGGCGGCTCGGCGCGACCCGCGGACGCGGCGGCGGGGCGGCGTCCTCGGCCTCCCAGCGCGCGACCGTCTGGCGCAGCGTGGCGTAGGAGAGCGCGCCCGGAGCGATCGGCAGCCAGAAGGCGAAGAAGCGGTAGGCGAGCACCGCGACGATCGCGCCCGCGGGGTCCACCCCGAAGGCGACGAACGCGCCGATCATGCCGCCGTCGACGCCGCCCACGCCGCCCGGCAGCGGCAGCGTGTTGGCCAGCATGCCGATGAAGTAGCCGAGCACGAGCACGCCGACCGCGGGCGAGTGGCCGAACGCGCGGAAGCACGCCCACAGGCACGCGATGTCGAACGCCCACCACATCACCGCGCCGAGCAGGCCCGGGTTGCCGCGCGCGACCAGCCGCCGCGCCTCGCGCACGCCGTCGCCGATCGGCGACAGCCAGCGCCGCAGCCGCGACGCGCCGGGACGCACGAGCTGCGCGCTGGCGACGATCGCGATCGCCACGCCGCCGAAGATCGCCGGCACCATCGTCAGCGCGAACGAGCCGCCGCCCGCGATCACGCCGCTGTAGAGCCCGAGCCCGCCGAGCAGCAGCGCGCCCATGTAGACGCTGTAGAGGAGCACCATGAACGTCGTCATGCGCGCGGCGACGTCGCGCGCGCCCATGCCGGACTTGCGCAGCGCCCACGCGGTCAGCACGACGCCGCCGGCGCCGGCACTGGCGAACAGGCGCGTCGCGGCGTGCCCGGCGAGCGTGATCTCCGTGCTGGCGCGCAGCCCGATCCGCGTGCCCCCGCCCTCGACCGAGACGGCCCGGAAGAGGACGGCGTGGCCCACGAACGACAGCGCTTCCAGCCCGAGGGCGAGCGCGAGCCATCCGAGGTCGCCGTCGCCGAGCTTCGACCAGACGTCGGGGAGATCGGCGAGGGCGGGGGCAAGGACGACGAGGCCGGCGACGGTCGCGACGCTCGCGACGGCGAGCACGACGACCTGCCGCGTGGTGACGCGGGGCAGCGAGCGTTCGTGGTCGGCGACGGCCATCGTGGTCACATCCTTCCGCTCGCGGGCGCGCGCGGAAATTGTGGGAGCACCACACCTCGGGGTGGGGGTAGCCCTAGCCATTCACATACTATTGGTAAGTGCCAGGACGGCTTACAATCGCGCCACCGTGGCCTACCGGACTCGCGACCAGCTCGCCCGCCGGCGCCGGATCGAGGCGCTGATCCGGCTCGCCGCGCCCGCCCTGGATCTCGTCCTGTACGCGGGCGACCGCGTCTCGCGGGTGACCGGCCGCGGCGAGCTCCCGCCGGAGCCGGTCCAGCGCACCGGTCTTCCGCCGGCACGCCCCGACTAGAGTGTCCGCGGTGACGGCTCATGGTGAACCGGTGATCGTGGACCCCGAACGGCAGCTCGGGTGGGAGAAGCGCCACCGGCCGCGCGCGGCGATCGCGGCCCTGCTGGGCGCGATCGGCCTGCTCGTGGTCAACATCACCGAGCCGATCCTGCAGAAGGACGCGCCGCGCGCGAGCGGGCTGGAGACGCTCCAGCGCGCGGTCGAGCCCGGCAACGTCGGCAAGCTGCCGTCGCTGCAGGCGCCGTTCTTCGAGTACCTGGACAGCAAGAGCGCGCTCGTGCTGGCGATCGGCATCGGCGGCTTCATCGGCTGGCTCGGCGTCGCCTGGGCGGTCGGCTTCCTGGGCGTGGCGACGCGCTCGCGCGTGCCCATGTTCCGGCGCTGGATCGTGTACGTGCCGATCATCGGCGGCGTGCTGGTCGCGGTCGGCGCCCTGCTGCTGCAGGTCGGGCGCCTGCAGGTCACGCACGACTTCCTGGCCGGCGACCGGACCGTGCAGTCGGTCAAGGACGCCAACGGCAGCGTGATCGCGTTCGCGCAGCTGGTCGGCCAGCTCGGCACGCTGGCCTCGGCCATCGGCATCGTGCTCGTCTCGCTCAACGCGATGCGCGCCGGGCTGATGACCCGCATGCTCGGCTACCTCGGGATCGCGTCCGGCGCGATGCTGGTGCTGATCGCGCTGCCGCTGATCCAGATCTTCTGGCTCGGCGGGCTCGCGCTCGTGCTGATCGGCCGCTGGCCGGGCGGCGACCTGCTCGCGTGGCGCACCGGCCAGGCCGAGCCGTGGCCGACCGCGGAGCGCCCGCCGCCGCGCCAGCGCCGTGAGGTCGCCGCGCCCGCCGCCTCGCCGTCCCCGGCGCCGCGGCGCAAGCGCAAGAAGCGCCACTGACCGTCGCGGCGCACCGAAGCGCCCAGCGTGCTAGGCCTTTGTCAGGACACCGAGGCGATCGAGGAGACTCACGTGGCGACCGAAGGCCAGACGCTCGAACAGCAGCTGGAGCAGCTGCTCGACCAGGAGACGTTCCCGCCGCCTGAGGGCTTCGTCGCGCAGGCGACGGTCGCGGACCCCGCGGTCTATGACCAGGGCGAGGACTACGAGGCGTTCTGGGCGTCCCAGGCCGAGGCGCTGCACTGGGACACGCGCTGGCACCAGGTCCTGGACTGGTCGAACCCGCCGTTCGCCAAGTGGTTCGTGGGCGGCAAGCTCAACGTCGCCTACAACTGCGTCGACCGCCACGTCGAGGCCGGCCGCGGCGACCGCGTCGCCTACCACTGGCGGGGCGAGGAGGGCGAGGAGGCGGCGGTCACGTACGCCGACCTGCACCGCGACGTCCAGAAGTTCGCCAACGCGCTCAAGGACCTTGGGGTCCGCAAGGGCGACGTGGTCGCGATCTATCTGCCGATGATCCCCGAGGTCGCGGTCGCGATGCTCGCCTGCGCGCGCATCGGCGCGATCCACAACGTGGTCTTCGGCGGCTTCAGCGCCGAGTCCGTGCGCGAGCGCATCGAGTTCTCGCAGGCGAAGGTCCTGATCACCGTCGACGGCGCGCGCCGCAAGGGCCGGACCGCGCCGATCAAGCACAACGTGGACGAGGTGATCGGCGACCTCGTGGACACGATCGTGGTCGTCCAGCGCACCGGCACCGACACCCCGATGAAGGCCGGGCGCGACCACTGGTACCACGACGTCGTCGCGGCCGCGGCCGACACCTGCCCGGCCGAGCCGATGGACGCCGAGGACCCGCTCTACATCCTCTACACGAGCGGCTCGACGGCGAAGCCCAAGGGCATCGTGCACACGACCGGCGGCTACCTGACCGGCGTCGCGTACACGCACCGCGCGGTCTTCGACCTCAAGCCCGAGCAGGACGTCTACTGGTGCGCGGCCGACGTCGGCTGGGTCACCGGCCACTCCTACATCATCTACGCGCCGCTGGCCAACGGCGCGACGTCCGTGCTCTACGAGGGCGCCCCGGACTACCCGGACAAGGACATCTGGTGGGAGATCGTCGAGCGCTACCGGGTGACGATCATGTACTGCGCGCCGACCGCGATCCGCGCGTGCATGAAGTGGGGCGTCGAGCACCCGCAGGCGCACGACCTCTCGAGCCTGCGGCTGCTCGGCACGGTCGGCGAGCCGATCAACCCGAAGGCCTGGCTGTGGTACTGGAAAGTGATCGGCGGCGGGCGCTGCCCGATCGTCGACACCTGGTGGCAGACCGAGACCGGCGGGATCATGATCACGACGCTGCCGGGCCTGCTGGACACCAAGCCGGGCTCGGCCGGGCGGCCGCTGCCGGGGATCTCCGCCGCGGTCGTCGACGCCGACGGCAACGACGCGGGCACCGAGCAGGGCTACCTGGTGCTGACGCGGCCGTGGCCGGCGATGCTGCGCACGCTCTACAAGGAGGACGAGCGCTTCATCGAGACGTACTGGGACCGCTTCGGGCGCGACACGTACGTGGTCGGCGACGCCGCCCGCCGCGACGAAGACGGCTACTTCTGGATCATCGGGCGCATCGACGACGTCGTGAACGTCTCCGGCCACCGGCTGTCCACGGCCGAGGTGGAGTCCGCGATCGTCGCGCACGAGAAGGTCGCCGAGGCGGCCGTGATCGGCCAGGCGGACGAGGACACCGGCCAGGCGATCACGGCGTTCGTGACGCTGCAGGGCGACCTCGACGGCGACGACGGGCTGGTCGGCGAGATCCGCGAGAAGGTCGCCGAGCGGATCGGCAAGTTCGCGCGCCCGAAGCGGATCATCTGGGCCGACGACCTGCCGAAGACGCGCTCGGGCAAGATCATGCGGCGCCTGCTGCGCGACATCGCCGAGGGCCGCGAGCTCGGCGACGTCACCACGCTGCGCGACCCGGACGTGATGGCGCAGCTGGAGACCAAGATCAAGCAGCGCGACGCGGAGGGCAACGGGTAGCGCTTGACACGCCTCGCCGGCGGGTGTTGAGTCGGCCGGTGCAGTTCGCTGCGCCGGCCGAGCACTACGACCGCTTCATGGGGCGCTACGTGAAGACGCTCGCCCCCGCGCTCGCCGACGCGGCGGACGTGCGCGCCGGGCAGCGCGTGCTCGACGTCGGCTGCGGGCCGGGCGGGCTGACGCGCGAGCTGGCGCGGCGCGTCGGCGCCGAGCGGGTCGCGGCGATCGATCCGGCGCCACAGTTCGTCGCCGCCTGCCGCGAGCGCGTTCCCGGCGCCGACGTGCGCGAGGCGGTGGCCGAGGACCTGCCGTTCGCCGCCGCGGCGTTCGACGCGACGCTCTCGTCGCTGGTGATCCGCTTCATGCGCGACGCCGACCGGGGCGTGCGCGAGATGGTGCGGGTGACGCGGCCGGGCGGCGTCGTCGCGGCCTGCATGTGGGACCTCGACACCGGCGGCATGACGATGCTGCGGATCTTCTGGGAGGCGGTCCGCACGGTGCGGCCGGACACGCGCGGGGAAGGCGCGTCCCCCGGCACCGGGAAGGGCGACATCGCCGCCCGCTTCGAGCGCGCCGGCCTCACCGACGTGGTCGACGGCGCACTGCGGGCGCACGTCGCCTACACCGGGTTCGAGGACTGGTGGGAGCCGTTCACGTACGGGGTCGGCCCGGCCGGCGAGCTCCTCGTGCGCCTGGACGCGCCGCAGCGCGCGGCCGTGCGCGACGCGTGCCGCGCCGAGCTCGGGGACGGCCCGTTCACGCTCGACGCGGTCGCCTGGTACGCGCGCGGGACCGTCAGCGCTTGACGTTCAGGCTCAGCGGGCGCGTCACGCCGTCGTTGCCCTTCAGCGTCCCGACCAGCTTGATGCTCGCGATCCTGCGCTTGCGCGGGACCGCGGGCAGCTTCACGCGCACGCTGATCGCCCGCGCGGTGCGGTTGACCACGCGGCCCTTGAGCACGCGTCCGCCCTTGAGCCGCACGACCAGGCGCGCGGACAGCGTGCAGCGCGCCACGCAGGTCACGCGCACGGTCACGCGCTTGGTGTGGCGGTCGAGCGTCGCGGTGGTGTGCGGGGCGGGCAGGATCGGCGCGCTCGGGACCAGCCGCGGCGGGGCGGGAAGCGCGATCCTGGTGGGGCACAGCGGCTGCGGGTCGAGCCCGGGTGTGTCGCCCGGCGCCAGGCAGGGCACGGGCTCGGACGCGCAGCGCACGGTCACGCCCGCGACGCACGGCTGCCACGCGGGGGAGAACAGGTTGCCGGTCCGCACGACGCGCTGGACGCCGGTCTCGAGGTCGAGCGTCCGCAGCTCCTCGCGCACCCCGGTGGCGCGCGAGCGCTTGAAGATCAGCGCGTTGCCCTCAGGCGCCCACGCGGGCGCGCTGTCGCGGTCGCTTCCGGGCGGGTCGGTCACGGAGAAGTCGTCGCCGTCCTCGTCGAACGAGAGCAGGCCGATCGCGCCGTCCGCGTACGCGAGCCACCAGCCGTCGGGCGAGAACGCGGCCGGCAGATCGATGCCGGTGATGCCGGCCTCGTCGTCGTCGGCGCCGTCGAGCGTGGCCAGGCGCAGCGTGCCGCCGCGATCGCCGTAGAGCGCCCAGCCGTCCGGCGCCCAGGTCACGGGGCTGGCGCCCACGTTGGCGATCGGGAGCGCGGTGAGCCCCGTGCCGTCGGCCGCGACCTGCATCAGCGTGCTGCCGCCGGACGTCACGCGCCGGAACAGGATGCGGCCGTCGGCCGTCCAGCCCGGATCGTGGTCCTGCGTGACCCCGTCGGTGACCAGGCGCTGCGTGCGCGCGGGCAGGTCGTAGACCACGATCCGCGACCCGTGGGCGGCGTCGGCGTACTCGAACGCGATCAGGTTGCCGTCCGGCGACCAGGCGGGCGCCGCCACCGCTTCGGTGCTGCTCGGCGTACGCCACACGGTCCGGAACGCCGACCCGTCGGCGTTGAAGGTCACCAGCCGGTCGAGGCCGAACGTCGCCGCGATCTGGCCGTTGGCCGGCTCGGCCGCGTGCGCGGGCGCGGCGGCGCACGCCGCGACGGCGGCGCAGCACAACGCCGCGAAGCTGACCTTCCTCATTCGGTGCACACTATCCACTTTCCGTTGTCCCGTACAGTTTTCCTGCGCGTCACACTGTGCGCATGCGCGTGTACGAGACGGCGCTGCGTCCCCTGCTCTTCCGGCTCGACGCCGAGCGCGCGCACGAGCTGGCGCTCCGCGGCGCGGCGCTGGGCGGTCGGTCGGAGGTCGTGCGGCGCGCCGCCGCGCGCGCGTTCACGTACCGGCACCCGGCGCTGGAGACGTCGCTGGCCGGGATCCCGCTCGCCAACCCGCTCGGGCTGGCGGCCGGCTTCGACAAGAACGGGCGTGCGGTCCGGATGCTCGGGACGCTCGGGTTCGGGCACGTCGAGATCGGCTCCGTCTCGGCCGACCCGTCGGACGGCAACCCGAAGCCGCGCCTGTTCCGGATCCCGGACGACGAAGGGATCGTCGTCGCCTACGGCGTGCCGAACGACGGCGCGCGGGCCGTGTACGAGCGGCTCGACGGGCCGCGCCGCGTCCCGCTCGGCGTCAACCTGGTCAAGACCAACGACCCCGCGCGGCCCGCGAACGGGCCCGAGGTCTACGAGGACTACGCCGCCTCGCTGGCGCGGCTGCAGGACCGCGCGGACTACGTCGCGCTCAACCTGTCCTGCCCGAACTCGGCCGCCGACAAGGACTTCTTCGACGAGCTGCCGCGGCTCGACGCGCTGCTGACCCGGCTCGGCGGCTGCCGCGTGCCGCTGTTTCTCAAGCTCAAGCCGACGCGCGACGCGGGCGTGCTGCGCGAGATCGTCGCGATCGCCGACGGCCACCCGTTCGTCTCCGGGTTCGCGATCAACCTGCCGGCCGGCAAGCCGGCAGACCTGAGCCTGCGCTCGCCGCGCGCGTCGCTGGAGCGGCTGCCGGGCGCGGTCGGCGGGCCGCCGGTCGAGGCGTACGTGAACGCGATCCTGGCGACCCTGAAGGGGATCGCCGGCGACCGCTACGCGCTGATGGCGGCCGGCGGCGTGTCGAGCGCCGACGCGGCGTACCGCAAGCTGCAGCTCGGCGCGACCGTCGTCCAGCTCTACAGCGGCCTCGTCTACCACGGGCCCGGGCTGGTGAAGCGGATCCTGGCCGGGCTGGCCGAGCGGCTCGAGCGCGCCTAGGTCGCCCGCGCGGGGTCGTCATCATTGACGAGTGAACCGGAGCTGGATGCGAACGCCGAACCGGGAGGAGGAGACGTGACGTACGAGGAAGCGGTCGCCAACCACCGCTGGAACGTCCCTTATCACTACAACATCGCGCAGGACGTGTGCGACAAGCACCCGCCGGACAAGCTCGCGATGATCCACGAGCACTTCGACGGCACCGTGCGCGAGGTGCACTGGGGCGAGCTGCAGGAGCTGTCGAACCGGTTCGCGAACGTGCTCGCCGCGGCGGGCGTCGGGCGGGGCGACCGCGTCGCGATGCTGCTGCCGCCGACGCCGGAGACGGCGGCGGCGTTCTTCGGCACGTGGAAGACCGGGGCGATCCTGCTCTCGATGTCCGTGCTCTACGGGGACGAGGGCATCCAGCACCGGGTGCGCGACTCGCAGGCGGCGGTGCTGGTGACCGACGCGGCCAACCGCGACCGGGTGGCCGGGCTCGCCGGGCAGGTGCTGGTGCTCGACGACGCGCTGCTGGCGTCCGGCGACCCGTCGTTCGAGCCGGTCGACACGCTCGCCGAGGACCCCGCGCAGCTCTACTACACGTCCGGGACGACCGGGCTGGCCAAGGGGATCGTGCACGCGCACCGCTACCTGCTGGCGCACGAGGAGTTCGTCTACTGCCACGACGTGCGCGACGGGGAGCGCTTCCACGGCATGGGCGAGTGGGCGTGGGCGGCGGGGATCGCGCCGCTGCTCGGGCCGTGGCGGTTCGGCGCCGTCCAGCTCGTCTACCAGCGCGCGGGCGGGTTCGACCCGCACAAGCAGCTCGACTTCCTCTCGCGCCACCAGGTCTCGAACGTCTTCACGACACCGACCGCGATGCGCTCGATGATGGCGATCCCGGACGCGGGCACGCGCTACCCGCAGGCGTTCCGGATCGTCTGCAGCGCGGGCGAGCCGCTGAACCCGGAGGCGATCCGCTGGTTCCGCGACCAGTACGGCCTGACCGTGCTCGACTACTACGGGCTGACCGAGTCCTACCCGCTGTGCGCGAACTTCCCGTTCATGGAGGTCCGCGAAGGATCGATGGGGCGGCCGATGCCCGGCTGGGACGTGCAGATCCTCGACGAGGACGAGCGGCCGGTGCCGCAGGGCGAGCGCGGCGAGATCTGCCTGCGCGCGCGCTCGAACCCGCACTATCCGCTCGGCTACTGGAACCTGCCCGAGGCGACCGAGGAGACGTTCGGCGGCGACTGGTTTCACACCAAGGACGCGGCGCGCTTCGACGAGGACGGCTACGTCTGGTACGAGGGCCGCGCGGACGACGTGATCATCGCCGCCGGCTACCGGATCGGGCCGTTCGAGGTCGAGTCCGTGTGCCTGGAGCACGCCGCGGTCAAGGAGGCGGCGGCGGTCGCGTCCCCGGACGAGCGGCGCGGCAGCGTGGTCAAGGCGTTCGTCGTGCTCGCCGACGGCTACGACGCGTCCGACGACCTGGTGCGCTCGATCCAGGACCACGTGCGTTCGCGTCTGTCCGCCTACGCGTACCCTCGGAGGATCGAGTTCGTCGATGACCTCCCGAAGACCCTGACCGGCAAGATCCGCCGGATCGAGCTGCGCCAGCGTGAGGCCGAGGCCCGGCACTAAGGCGCTGCTGCCGCAGCCGGTCGCCCGGCTCGTCGCGCTGGCCGCGCTGGCGGCGGTCGGCGCGCTGGAGTGGCAGCGGCTGGTCGCGGGGCTGAGCTCGGGCCGCGCGCTGCTGTGGGTGGTGGCGGCGGTGGGCGCCGCCGGGCTCGTGCTCGCCAGCGAGCGGCTGAACGTGCGCGTGCGGACGTTCGCGCTGCCGGTCCTGCTGCTGGTCGCGCTGTTCGCGGGCTACTGGCTGTCCGGCCCCGGGCTGGACTACCTCAAGCCCAAGCACTGGGACGAACTGGTGGCGGGTCTGGGCAACGGGCTGCAGGCGCTCGGCACCGTGCGGCTGCCGTACGCGAGCGCGGACCCGTGGCCGCGCGTGGTGCTCGAGCTGCTCGGGACGGAGCTGCTGATCCTGGCCGGGCTGCTGACGTTCTGGCCGCGCGTGTCGGGGCACGGCACGCGCTGGTCGCTCGCGCCCGGCGGGCGCGGGTACCCGTTCCTGGCCGTCGCCGTCCTGCTGGCGGTCGTGATCTCGCCGATCATCTCGCTCGGCGGCAGCGGCAGCTCGCTGCTGCTCGGGATCCTGCTGGCGGCGCTGACGGTCGCGTTCCTGTGGCTGGAGCGGCTGCCGCTACGGCCCGGGCTCGGCGTCGCGGGGCTGCTGGCGCTGGCGCTGTTCGGGGCGCTGCCGCTGGCCGCGGCGGCCGACCGCGGGGAGCCGTGGTTCGACTACCGGTCCTTCGCCGAGAGCCTCGGGCCCGACGACCCCGTGCGGTTCTCGTGGACGCAGAGCTACGGGCCGATCGGCTGGCCGCGCGATGGCAACGAGATCATGCGCGTGAAGTCCGGCAAGCCGCTGTACTGGAAGGCGCGCAACCTCGACGTGTTCAACGGGACGGCCTGGACCACGCGGTCGGACCCCGTGGAGGGCGATCCGCCGTACGAGCCGGACCTGCCCGCCGACTACAAGGACCGCAGCGACTGGACGCGCGAGATCGAGGTGTCGATCCGGCGCATGCGGATCACGGACGTGATCGGCGCGGGGACGACGATGTCCGTCGACCAGGCGTCGCGCAACGTCGAGCCGGGGATCTCACCCGGCACGTGGGACGCGCCGAGCATCCTGCGGCGGGGCGACTCCTACACGGCGCGCGTATACGTCGCGAGCCCGTCGCAGGGGCAGCTGGCGGACGCGACGTCCGGCGCCGGCGAGCGCCAGCGCGGCGAGCGGACGCTGTCGCTGCCGCTCAAGCCGAGCGAGTACACGTCGATCAGCCCGAGCGCCGCGAGCGTGCTGGCGGGGACGTCGCGCGGGCCGATCACCACCGCCGACGTCCGTTTCGCGCCGTGGGACGGGCGCGGGATCGACTTCGTCACCTATCCCGCGGTCGGGCGCTCGGAGTTCGGGAACGTCGACGCGGTGATGAAGCGGACGCTGTACTCGGGGACGTGGGCGCTGTCGAAGCGGTTGCGCGAGGGCGCGAAGACGCCGATGGACTACGTCCGCGCGGTCGACGAGTACCTCTCGTCGCCGTCGTTCGTCTACGTCGAGCGGCCGCCCGCGCCGCCGAACGGGATCCCGCCGCTGGAGTACTTCCTGACCGAGAGCCACGCGGGCTACTGCCAGCACTACGCGGGGGCGATGGCGCTGCTGCTGCGGATGGCCGGGATTCCCGCGCGCGTCGTCACCGGGTTCTCGCCCGGGGGCTACTCGTCGCGCAAGGAGGCCTGGATCGTGCGCGACACCGACGCGCACGCGTGGGTCGAGGTGTGGTTCGACCAGTTCGGCTGGGTGACGATGGACCCGACGCCGGACGCGACCCCGGCCCGCTCGCAGATCGCTTCGCTGTCGCCGCTGCCGGGCGCGGCGCCGCCGGCCGCTGCCGCGGACACGGGCGCGGGGGACGCGGCGGCGAACACGGACCGGCCGAACATCTCGCTGCGGCCGGAGCTGCGGCTCGGCACGGGTGACGGCGTGACGGCCGGCGCGGGCGACGGCGGGGCGGGGCGCTGGTGGCTGTGGCCGCTGCTGCTGGTGGTCCTGGCGGGCGCGGGGCTGGCCGTGGCGCTGTGGCTGCGGCGTCCACGCGGGCTGTCGTCGATGGACCGGGCGATCTTCGAAGTCGAGGACGCGCTGCGCCGCGTCGGGCGGCCGGTCACGACGGGGACGACGATGACGCAGCTCGAGCGCCGCCTCGGTTCGTACTCGCCCGAGGTCGCCGAGTACCTGCGGGCGCTGGCGGCGGGGCGCTACGCACCGGTGCCGGCGCCGCTGCCGCGCTCGGGGCGCCGCGCGCTGCGGCGGGCGCTCGCCCAGGGGCTCGGGTTCGGCGGCGGGCTGCGGGCGCTCTGGGCGCTGCCGCCGCGGTGGCAGCCGCGCGCGCCGCGGACGCTCGAGGTCGACCGCACGGTCCGCGTACGCGGCTGACCGCGGCCTGGCGCGCGCGCCGCGCCGCCACGCACGGCCGCGCCGCCACGCGCGCCACGCGACTCGCCGCGCCGCCACGCGCGCCACGTGACTCGCCGCGCCGCCACGCGCGCCACGCGACTCACCGCGCCGCCACGCGCGCCACGCGACTCACCGCGCCGCCACGCGCGCCGCGCGACTCACCGCGCCACGACCCACGCCGCGCCAGGCCGACTCGCCACACCGTGCGGCTCGCCGCGCCGCGCCGCGCCGCGGGCTCAGCCCGCCATGATCTTCGCCTTCTTGGCCTCGAACTCGGCGTCGGTCAGCACGCCCGCGTCGCGCAGCTCGCCGAGCTGGCGCAGGAGCTCGAGCTGCTGCTCGAGGTCGCCGGCCGGCGCCGCGGGGGCGGCGGCGGGCGCCGGGGCCGCGGCGGGCGGCTGCGCCGCGATCGCGGCGTCGCGGTGCGTGTCCTGCTGCGCCCAGCGCTGCTGCTGGCGGCGCTGGACGCGGCCGTGCACAGAGCTCGCGACAGCGGCGCGAGCGGCGGTCTTGAACAGGCCCATGTCTTAGTTCTCCGTCGCGTCGAGGGCGGCCACGAGCTCGTCGACCGGGACGCCGCCGTCGGCGACCAGGCGGGCGCCTTCGGCGCGCCAGCGGTTCGCGAGCTCGAGCGTCCAGCGGTTCTCGTAGACGATCGCGACGGCCACGGCGCCGTCGCTCAGCTCGCCGTCGAGCGCGGCGAGGTCGTCGGGGGCGAGCAGTCCCGAGGTCGCGCCGGTCCACGCGCTCAGGTCGATCCCGGAGAGCGACTCCGGCGCCACCGTGCGCACGCCGTCCGCGTCCTTGGTCACGAACTCCACGTCGAGGATTCGCAACACGCCCTGCTCCGCCAGCTCCAGCAGGTGGGGAAACCCGCCCGCGGTCACGTTCCCGTCCGGGAACTCGATCACCAGGTAGTCGACCGGGCCCAGCTCGTCGTCATCGATCACGGACCGATCATGCCATGGTCAGCTTTCGAACTCCGCCTCGACCGCGTCCGCCACGGCCTCGCCACCGTCGCCGTTGGTGAGGACCACCGCCGCCCAGCCGCGCTCCGGATACGCGAGCAGGCGCGCGTGCCAGCCGCGATTCACGCCCTCGTGCGAGAGGCGCAGGACGCCGTCGAAGCGGTCGACGTGGATGCCGAGGGCGTAGCCGCCGGACTCGGTGCGCTGCGGTGGCGCGAGGCGGGCCGGGCGGCGCAGCAGGGCGGCCGCGAAGCGCGCCATGTCGCGCGCGTCGGAGGTGAGCCCGGCGGCGGCGAGCTCCGCGTACTCGTACGCGGGCACCGGCCGCCCGGCCGCGTCGTGCCCGGTCGCGGACGCGGCGAGCGGAGCGAACGCGCTGTCGTCCATGGCGAGCGGCGCGAGCACGTCGCGCCGCGCCCAGGCGGCGAAGTCGAGCCCGGTCCGCGCCTCGATCGCCGCCTGCAGCAGCGTGTAGCCGCCGCCGGAGTACCGGTACCGGGCGCCGGGCCGGTCGACGAGGTGAACGGCGGTGGCCGGTCCCTCCGCCCCCTGCCCGCGCAGCGAGGCGAGGGTGGCCGCCGCACCACCCCGCGCCCCCTCTCCATCCGGCGGTGCGCCGAGGTAGCCGGGGACGTCGAGGCCCGCGGTGTGGCTCAGGATTCGCCGCGGCGTGATCTCGTTCGCGGCGAAGCGCGACGGCGGCAGCGGCCACGGGCGCAGGGCGGACGTGAGCGGCGCGTCGAGCGGGAGCTCGGTGAGCGCGACGGCGCCCCACGCGGTCACCGGCTTCGACAGCGACCCGACCTGGAACCGCGTGCGCTCGGTGACGGGCGCGCCGCCGCCGCCCGCGCGCGTCGTCCCGAACCCGCGCGTCCAGACCTCACCGCCGCGGACCACGGCGACCGCGACGCCCGGGACGTGCGCCGAGCGCATCGCGCGCGGCACGTCGCGCTGCAGCCGCGCGGCGAGCGACGGAAGGTCCCGTGGCTCCCGGAACGACGGTGCCCACGGCCGCCAGATCGCCGCGCCGACCACCGCCGCCGCCGCGACCGCGAGAGCGGCGATCAGGACGGAGCGGATCGGCCCGCTCCGTCAGGCGGTGAGCTGTGCGCGGCGAGCCTCGCCGCGGATCTCCGCGAGAATGCGCTCCAGGCGCGGCTCCGAGGCGTGGTCGACGAACCGCATCGCCCCCGCGACCGCGGGGTGGCGCTCGGCGATCGCGGCGTGCATCGCCTGCGCGACCGCGCGGTAGCTCGCGTGCCCCTCGCGCGCGGAGCGCAGCTCGGTCAGGTGCATCGCTTCACGCGCGTTGAGGTCCAGCACGTAGCGGATGCGGTAGCCGAGGCACAGCGCGTACGGCGCCGCGTCGACGTGGCCGGCGCCCTTCAGCCGCTCGTACTCGACCCGCGAGACCTCGAGCGCCCGCGTGTACAGCTCGGCGCATCCGGCGGCCGCGACCTCGTCCGGGATCTCCGCGCCGAGGTCCGGCGTCAGCGGCTGCCACTGCACGGTCAGCATGCGGTGGCGCTGGAGGTCGCGGAACGCGCCGTAGTCCGAGACGATCTCGAAGCGGTAGCGCAGCGCCTCGAAGCCGCGGCCGGGACGGTGGCGGCGGTTCGCGCGCTCACCGACCAGATCGGCCAGCAGCCGCGCCCGCTCCTCGTCGCCGAGCGCGGCCACGGCCTCCCGCGCCCGCGCCTCCGGCGTGCTCGCCGCCTCGAACAGCAGCGCCGCGAGCAGGCCGTCCTCGTCGCCGTCGACGTGGGTCAGCTCGACCGACGACCGCGCGTCCGGCCGCTCCTCGCGATCCAGCCCGAGCCGCGCCACCCAGCGCTGCTCCGCCGCCCGCCGCTCCCGCAAGTAGTCGACCCAGACGTCGCCGCGCCCGGGCCGGTCGACGCGCGCCACGAAGCTCGGGATGACGGCCTGCGCCGCCTCCAGCATGCGCTCGCCCGTGACCCGCGCCTCCGGCAGCGGGTGCGCGAGCAGGTGCAGGATCAGCTGCTCGTACGCCTGCCCGGTGGCGTAGATGCCCATGTGCGAGAGCGACGCGGCGGGCAGCAGGCCGCGCAGCAGGTCGAGCGCCTTGGCCTTGACCGCGCGGCGGCGGACGGCGTCCGACTCGCCGGGCGTCGTCGGGAACGAGGCGTCGACCCAGTGCGTGACCCGCGGCAGCGCGGCGGCGTACGCGTCGAACAGCGCGTCCATCGCGGCCGCGTACTCGGGCCCGAGCGCCGGATCGCGGTGATAGCGGTAGCCGCCGCCGGGCATCGGGGCGTCGTAGGCGATGTAGCGCGTGGACTGCTCGAGGTACGCGGCCAGCCGCGGGCGCTGGAGGATCTTGGTGAGGACGTTCGAGCACCACTCGACCGCGATGTGCGCGCCGCCGAGCTGCGCCACCGAGTCGTCCCCGTAGCCGACGAAGATGCGCTCGAACAGCTCCGCCGCGCGGCCGCCCTCGACGTCCCGCGACGCCGCTCGCTGCGGCAGTGAGTCCGCGAACTCGTCCAGGAAGAGCCGCCGCAGCGTGCCCGGGTAGCGCGAGTAGCGGGCGAACAGCGCCGCCTTCACGGTCTCCGGCAGGTCGACCAGGGCGAACACCGGGCCGTCCAGGTTGGAGAAGTGCGGTTGGAGGCGAGCGCGTTCGGCGGGCGTGAACTCTTCCACCCGTCGACCATAGCGACCGCTCCGGCGACCCGAGCTCAGCGCCGCACCGGGTAGCGGAGGTGGAGCGCGCGGCGGCCCTGGACGACGATCGGGTCCTCGAGCCGCAGATGCCCGCGGTCGAGCGCACCGAAGTAGGGAATGCCGGCGCCGAACAGCACCGGCACGAGGCTGACGCAGACCTCGTCCACCAGGCCGAGGTCGAGCGCTTGGCGCGTGACGTCGGCGCTGGCGATCGTCACGTCCTGCTCGCCGGCGATCTCCCGGGCTCGGTCGATCGCCGCCTCGACGCCGTCGGCGAACGCCGTCCGCGGCCACCGCTCGGCGGCGTCCGGCGGCGGGCGGTGGGTGACCACGACGACCGGCGCGCCGGCCGGGTGCGCGTCGTTCCAGCCGCTGGCGATGTCGAACAGCCGCCGCCCGGCGACGAGCGCACCCATGTTGTCCGTCAGCGACGTCAGCAGCTCCGCGCTGGCCGGATCGACGGAGAACGCGACCGCCTCGTTGGCGCTCGGCACGGTCACGTCGCCGGCCCCGTACCACTCGAAGAGCTCGCCGACGTCGTCGTTGGGCGCCGCGATGTAGCCGTCCAGCGACATCGTCATATGGGTGAGGACCTTGCTCATGTCTCCTATGACGCCGGCGTGCGCGGGAAGTCATCGGACGCAGTCCAGCCGCCGGCTGCGCAGAGCCCCGCGCTGGACGCTCGCCTCGACGAGCTGCTGGTGGACGCTGACCCGCCGGCCGCCGAGCTTGAACTCGAGCCCGGCCTTGACCGCGAGTGCCGCCCCGCGGGAGTCGTCGCGGACGCGGGACACGAGCCGTTCGACGGTCCCGTGCGTGGCGATCCGGTCCAGGGCGGCCTGCCGGTCGCGCGCCGCGGCGAGGTTGGCCGGGTCGGTCAGGTCGAGGCGCGCGACCACCTCGGTCAGCGTGCCCCCGGCGGGCGGCGCGACGGCCGTGCGGAACGCGAGCTCGCGTGGCTCGCCCCGCGGGCCCCGCGTGTACTCGGCGACCACTCCGCGCTGCCGGCGCCGACGGGCGCGGGCAGCAGCGCGAGCGTCACCTGCGGCCCGGTGAGGGCGACGCGGCGGTAGGTCGTGGTGGAGCCGTCGCGGGCGAGGCGGAGGCCGAGCGCGCCCTCCGCCGCTCCCGCCGCTCGTACGAGCTCGCCGCCGGCGCCGTCCCCGCCGGCGCTGATCCCGGCCGCGGCCGACGCCTCGCCCGCGCGCTCCACCGCCTCCCACGCCCAGGGCCAGCGGCGGTCGTCGACGCTGTGCGCGACCGCGTGCTCGAGGAAGCGCCGGGCGCGAGCGGCGTCCGGGAACTCCCAGCCGCGGGCGGCCTGGAGGCGGGCGCGCAGCGCGCCCTCCGCGCCGACCGTGAACGCCACCGGCCCGAGGGTCACGCCCGCGCTCGGGCCGCCGCTCACGCCCGCGCTGCCGGCCGCGGTGCGGACCACCGAGACGCTCCCGTCCGACCGCAGCGTGACGGTGAGGACCCAGCGCCCGCCGACCTCGACGCTGAACGCCGTGACCGACCCTTCACCCCCGGTCGTGTCCGACCGCAGCGGGCACGGTGCCAGCCCGGCCCGGCGAGCGTCCGCGCTCTCGCAGACGTCGCCGCCGGCCACGCAGACCGCGTGCCGCAGCGCGCGAGCGACCGCGGCGCCGACCGCCGGCGTTCCCACCGCCGGCGGAGCGGCGAGCAGCACCACCGCGACGAGGGCGATGGCGGCGAGGTAGTCGAGCGCCGCCTGGCCGGCGGTGGTTCGCGAGCGCACGACCGGTATAGGCGGGGCGGCGCAACGTTCGCCCCCCGCCCGGTCTCCCGCCACGCGAGGGTTGAGTTATGCACCGTGGCGGTGCACAACTCGACGCTCGCGCGGCGCGGCGCCGCCGACGACGCGCTAGATCAGCGAGACGATCGCGTTGCCCGCGTCACGGGCGACGTCGAACAGCGGCTGCGGGTAGAGCCCGAAGACGATCGTGACCAGTGCGCAGACGACCGCGACGAAGACGACCTCCGGCTGCCGCAGCCGCGCCCCCGCGCCCGCGCCCGGCGCGACGCCTGCGGCCCGGGCTTCGGCGTCCGCCTCGGCGGACCCGCCCGCGATCAGCGGCCGCGCGCGGCCCGCGACGAGCGGCGCCGGCGTCTCCGACGGCGCGCGCATCCAGACCGCGGCGATCACCCGCAGGTAGTACGCCAAAGAGACCGCGGAGCCGACCACGATCACGATGCCGAGCCACGCGTAGCCGTTGTCCACGGCCGCGTTGATCAGGTAGATCTTCCCGAAGAACCCGGCGGTCGCGGGGAACCCGGCGAGCGCGAGCATCGAGATCGTCATCGGCCACGCCAGCCACGGACGCGAGCGCCCGAGCCCGTACAGCGACGAGATGTCGTCCCCCACCCCGGCTTCGCGCTCGCGCGCCACGATCACCGCGAACGCGGCCAGGTTCATGACCACGTAGATCGCCAGGTAGAAGACGGTCGCCGCGACGCCGAGCCGCGTGGTGACCACGACGCCGGCGAGCATGTAGCCCGCCTGCGCGACCGACGAGTACGCCAGCAGCCGCTTCAGCGACGACTGCCCGATCGCGCCCACGTTGCCGACGACGATCGTGATCACGGCCAGCGTCGCGAACGCGGGCGCCCACGTCGTCGCCGCCGAGACCAGCGCGACGTCGAACAGCCGCAGGATCACGCCGAACGCGGCGGCCTTGGTGGCCACCGCCATGAACCCGGTGATCGGCGTCGGCGCGCCCTCGTAGACGTCCGGCGTCCACTGGTGAAACGGCGCCACCGACGCCTTGAAGGCGAGCCCGACCATGACCAGCGCCACGCCGGTCAAGAACAGCACGTCGTCGGCGATCCGCGAACCCGCGGCCGCCAGCGCGTCGAAGCTGGTGCCGCCCGCGGCGCCGTACAAGAACGCCAGGCCGTAGAGCAGCGTCGCCGACCCGACGGAGCCGATGATCAGGTACTTCAGGCCCGACTCCAGCGACTGCTCGCGCCGCATGTGCGTCGCGCAGAGCACGTACAGCGGGATCGACAGCAGCTCGAACCCGATGAACAGCACGACGAGGTCGTTGGCCGCCACCAGCACCGCCATGCCCAGCACGGACATCAGCAGCAGCGCGTAGTACTCGCCCTCGCCGGCCTCCTCGGAGGCCTCCGAGCGCCAGGACAGCAGCACGGCGGCCGCGGCCCCGGCCAGGAACACCAGCAGCAGCGTCAGCGTGAGGTCGTCGACCATCAGCGCCTTCGCGACGATCGCCTCGCGGATGTCCCACTGCCAGACGGCGAGCCCCGCCGTCACGGCGATCGTCAGCAGCGTCAGCACCGGCACGGCGCCCCGGCGCACTCCGCGCGACCGCGCCAGGCCCGCCAGCAGCACGATGCACGCGCCGGCGGTCAGCGCCACAAACGGCGAAAGCGCTTCCCAATTGATCGCCGGACCCTTCATCGCGAAACCGCCTGCACCGTGGTCTTGACCGCTTCCTCACCGGACTGCAGCGCCAGCTGCGGATACAGCGCGAACGCCAGGATCGCCAGCACCAGCGGGACGAGCACGAGCCCGTCGCGCAGCGACAGCTCGAACGATTGCACCTGCGCCCCGACGCGGTAGTGCATCGAGCGGAAGTAGAACCGCAGCGCGTAGACCGACGCCAGGATCACGCCCAGGGCGGCGACGAACGCGATGGCCTGCACCGAGCTGAAGGTCCCGAGCAGGATCAGGAACTCGCCCGCGAAGTTCGCCGAGCCGGGCATCGCCAGCGTCGCCAGCGCGGTGATCAGGAACAGCACCGTCAGCACGGGCGCGCGGAACGCGATCCCGCCGTAGTCGCGGATGTCCTCGGACCCCTCGGCCCGCTCGGCCAGCAGCGCGATCACGAAGAACAGCGGCGCGACCACGAGCCCGTGGTTGATCGCCTGCAGCAGCGCCCCCTGCGCGCCCTGCGCGGCGGCGTCGATGGCGAAGATCCCGAGCGTGATGAACCCGAGCTGCGCGACCGACGAGTAGCCGAGGATCAGCCGCGCGTTGGTCTGCGTGAACGCCTGCACGGACCCGTAGAGGATCGAGATCACCGCCAGCACCAAGAACCACGTGTGGAAGGACTCGACGGCGGCCGGGAACAGCGGCAGCACGAGCCGCAGGAACCCGTACGCGGCGACCTTCGACACCACGCCGGAGAAGAACGCCAGCGCCGGCAACGGCATCGTCCGGTAGGCGTCGGGCATCCAGCCGTGGAACGGGAACGACGGCATCTTGATCAGGAACGCCAGCGCGAACGTGAAGAAGATCCACTTCTGCGTGCCGGCCGGCAGCGGGTTCGCCACCAGGTCCGAGAGCACGAACGACAGGTCGTGCCCGGAGTTCGACGCGGTCAGCACCGCGGTCGCCACCGCCCCCGCCAGCATCAGCAGCGAGCCGACGAGCGTGTAGATGACCATCTTCAGCGCCGCCGGGATGCGGTTCTCGCCGCCCCACTGGCCGACCAGGAAGTAGAACGGCACCAGCATCAGGTCGAAGAACAGGACGAACAGCGCCAGGTCCTGCGCCACGAACGCGCCCAGCACGGCGGTCTCGCCCAGCAGCAGGTGGAACGTGAACAGGCCGGGCCGGTCCGACGGCTGGCGCACCGCCAGCCACAGCATCGAGGCGAACGCGATCACCGTGGTCAGCAGCACCAGCCAGAGGCTGAGGCCGTCGACGCCGAGCTTGTACCGGATGCCGAGCGCCGGGATCCACTTGTCGTCGGTGACGAACTGCAGGCCGCCGGCGACGTCGAAGTCGGCCACCATCGCCACGGCGTAGGCGAGCGGCACGAACGCCGCGATCAGGCCGACCCAGCGCGGATTGAACGCGGCCAGCAGGCCGCAGACGGCCGGGAAGAAGACGAGGATGGTCAGGTGCAGAGTCATGCGGAGATGAGGAAGTAGGCGCTCAGACCGGTCAGGCCGATCAGCAACAGCGCGGCGTAGTAGCGCAGGTAACCCGACTGGACGCCGCGGACGGCCGCCGACAGCGCGCGCACCAGGCCCGACGATCCGCCGACCAACAGGCCGTTGACGAACAGCCGCTCGAACGTGGTGGACGCGAACCGCCCGAGCCAGGCGGCCGGCCGTACGAGCAGCACGTCGAACGCCTCGTCGAAGTACCACTTGTTGACGAAGAACTTGTGCAGTGCGCCGAGCCGCGCCTGGTAGACGGCGGCGGTGCCGCCCTTGCCCCAGATCGTCCAGGCGACGCCGATGCCGGAGAGGCCGATCACGGCGCCGATCACCAGCCCGATCCACTCCGAGCTCGTGCTCGGCTCCAGCGACGCGTAGTACGTCGAGTCGTGGAACGTCGGCTCGAGGAAGTGGTGCAGCTCCGACGAGACGCCCGGGACCTGCAGGAAGCCGCCGACGATCGCGAGCAGCGCGAGCGCGCCCATCGCGACCTTCATCGGCGCGGCCCGCTCGGCGATGTGGTGCTCGGGACCCGGGAAGCCGACGTCGGTGTCCTCGACCTCGCCGGTGGCCGGGTTCGTCGGCTCGGGCGCGTGGTAGAGGTGGCCGTGGGCGAGCTCGGACGCCTCCGGCGACATCGGGCCCATGAAGGCCCGGAAGATCATCCGGAACGTGTAGATCGCGGTCAGGAACGCGCCCAGGTAGCCGGCGACGCCGAGGATCGCGTGCCAACCGCCGCGCTCGAACTCGAGCGAGAGGATCTCGTCCTTGGAGAAGAAGCCGGAGAACGGCGGGATGCCCGACAGCGCGAGGCCGCCGATGACCATGCAGCCGAACGTGAACGGCATCGCCTTGCGGAAGCCGCCCATCTTGTTCAGGTCCTGGACGCCGCCCATCGCGGAGATCACCGAGCCGGCCGCCATGAAGAGCAGCGCCTTGAAGAACGCGTGCGTCATCAGGTGGAACATGCCGGCGGCGTACGCGGCCGAGGAGACGGCCATGATCATGTAGCCGATCTGCGACATCGTCGAGTACGCGATGACGCGCTTGAGATCGGTCACGACCAGGCCGATCGTGGCGGCGATCAGCAGCGTGACGCAGCCGATGATCGCGCCGACCGCGGCGGCGTCCGGCGCGTGCTCGAACAGCGGGTGCAGCCGCGCGATCAGGTACACGCCGGCGGTCACCATCGTCGCGGCGTGGATCAGGGCGCTGACCGGGGTCGGGCCCTCCATCGCGTCCGGGAGCCAGGTGTGCAGCGGGACCTGCGCGGACTTGGCGAACGCGCCGACCAGCAGCAGGATGCAGGCGGCCACCAGCTCCGGCTGGTTGACGGTGAACGAGTGGTCGACCGCGTTGAACGCCTTCAGGAAGTCCAGCGTGCCGGTGCCCTTGAAGACGAAGAAGGCGCCGAGCACGAGGCCGACGTCGCCGATCACCTGGACGATGAACGCCTTCAGGCCGGCTGCGGTCGCGGTGGCGCGGCGGTACCAGAACGAGATCAGGAACGTCGACGCCGCGGCGACGAAGGCCCAGCCCACGATCACCAGCAGGAAGTTGCCCGCCAGGACGAGCAGCAGCATGCTGAAGACGAAGAAGTTCAGCAGGGCGAAGAAGCGCGTGTAGCCGCGGTCGCCGCCCATGTAGGCGACCGAGTAGAGATGGATCAGCGTCGAGACGCCGGCCACCACCAGGCACATCAGCACCGACAGCGGGTCGATCAGGATCGACACCTGCGCGTCGACGCCGAGCGTGTTCGCGTAGTCCCACGCGACCGACGTCACCTGCCGCCCGTCGAGCGCGTTGAGCATGCCCAGCGCGCTCAGGAACGAGAGCAGGATCGCGAGCGTGCCGAGCCATCCGTGCACGCGCGACGGCAGCGCGCGGAACGTCAGCCCGATCAGGACCGCGCCCGCCAGCGGGAAGGCCAGCACGAGCCAGGCGTACGTCGTCAGGCTCACCCTTGCAACTCCCTCAAGTCATCGACGTCGATCGGCAGGCGCCGGCGGTAGATGGCGACGACGAGCCCGAGCCCGACGGCGACCTCGCAGGCCGCGACGACCATCACCAGCAGCGCGAAGATCTGCCCGCCCATGTCGCCGTGCGCACGCGCGAACGCGACCAGCGCGAGGTTCGCGGCGTTGAGCATCAGCTCCAGGCAGAGCAGGATCACGAGCGGGTTGCGGCGCGTGAGCACGCCGCCGGCGCCGATGCAGAAGATCAGCGCGGAAACGACCAGGTACCAGTGGATGCCCATCTAGTGCTGCGCCGGTCCGCCGGCCTCGATCATCGTGCCCTCGGGCTCGTCGCCCTTGGTCAGCGGGGTTCGCAGGAACTCGGTCACGGAGACCTCGCGCGCGTCGGCCAGCCCGGAGCGGCGGCGCGCGAGGATGACCGCGCCGACGGCGGCGACCAGCAGCAGCAGCGACGCGATCTCGAACGCGACCAGGTACGTCGTCAGGAACTGCGAGCCGACCGTGGCGGGCTCGCCGAAGCCGGCCTCATACGGCGCGCCCTTGCCGTCGAGCGCTTCGACGCCGGAGCCGATCAGCGCGATCGCCAGCTCGACGAACAGCGCCAGCGCGAACAGCACGGAGACGATCCGCAGGCCGCGGCCGCTCGGGCCGGTGAGGCCGGCCTGCATGCCGCCCACGTACCCGACCACGAACACGTAGAGCACCATCACCGCGCCCGCGTAGACGATCACCTGCGCGGCGGCGACGAACTCCGCGCGCAGCAGCAGGAAGAGCATCGCGAGGAAGATCAGGTGGCACACGAGCGAGAGCACGCTGTAGAACGCGTCGCGCAACATGACCGTGCCCGCGGCACCGGCCACGGCCCCGACCGCCGCGATGAAGAAGAAGACCACCGACATCGGCGCGCCAGGCTACTCGTCCGCGTGGCGGAGCGGCGTCCGCTCCAGCGGCTCGGCGAGCAGCATCTCCTTGGTGAAGATCAGGTCGGACCGGTTGTAGTCCGCCATCTCGTAGTCGTGGCCCATGGTGATCGCGTCGAACGGACACGCGATCTCGCAGTAGCCGCAGAAGATGCAGCGCGACAGGTTGATCTCGTACACCGCGGCGTAGCGCTCACCGGCGCTGACGCGGTTCTCCGGCGTGTTCTCGGCCGCCACCACGCGGATGCAGTCGGCCGGGCAGGCGGCCGCGCACAGCGAGCAGCCGACGCACTTCTCCAGCCCCGTGTCCTCGAACCGGTGCAGCTTGTGCCGGCCGCGGAAGCGCGGGTAGACCGGCGTCTTCTCCTCCGGGTAGCTGATCGTGGTCGGCCCTTCGACCATCCGCCCGAAGGTCATCTTGAGGCCCTTCAACGTGGCCGCGAACGCGCGGTAGGTCCCAGCGGCCGCGTTGTCACGCGGCCCGCGGATCACCTCGACGACGTCGCCGGGGTCGTAAGGCATTAGTCGAGCACCACCACGAGGATCGCTGTCACAAGTGCGTTGAGGGTCGCCAGCGGAAGCAGGATCTTCCAGCCGAACGACATCAGCTGGTCGTAGCGCAGACGCGGGAGCGTCGCGCGGACCCAGATGAAGAAGAAGACGAACGCGAGCATCTTCACGATCACGACGATCGGCTCGATCCAGTGCGGCTGATCCCAGAACGGGATGTCCCAGCCGCCCCAGAAGAGCGTCGCCAGCAGACCGGAGACGACGACGACGTTCAGGTACTCGGCGGCGAAGAACGCGGCGAAGCGGCCGCCGCCGTACTCGGTGTTGTAGCCGCCGACCAGCTCGGCGTCGGCCTCGGCGAGGTCGAACGGCGCGCGGTTGGTCTCGGCGAAGCCGGCCACCATGAAGATCAAAAAGCCGACGAGCTGCGGGCCGACCATCCAGAAGTGCGTCTGCTGCCAGTTGACGATGTCGACCAGCGACAGTGAGCCGACCATCATCACGACGCCCAGCAGCGACAGGCCCTGGGCGACCTCGTAGGAGATCAGCTGCGCGGCCGCGCGCATCGAGCCCAGGAACGAGTACTTCGAGCCTGACGCCCAGCCGCCCAGCATCAGGCCGTAGAACGCGATGCCGCCGAACGCGAACGCGTACAGGATCCCGATCGACGGGTCGACGCCGTAGAGGCCGGTCTTGGTCCCGAAGATGTCGACCGTGTCCGAGAACGGGATGATCGCGATCGTCGCCGCCGCGGTGACCATCGAGATCACGGGCGCGATCGCGAACAGCCAGCCGTTGGACGTGCGCGGGCGGAACTGCTCCTTGAACAGCAGCTTGCCGATGTCGGCGATCGGCTGCAGCGCGCCGAACGGGCCGACGCGGTTCGGGCCGTACCGGTGCTGGAAGCGGCCCAGCACCTTGCGGTCGGCGATCAGCGCGATCGGGACGAGGTTGAAGACGACGAAGAAGATCGCGATCGACTTCAGGATCTGCATCCACCACGGCTCGAAGTAGCCGATCTCGGCCAGGAGCGTCATGCCTTGCTCACCTCGACGAGCCCCGGGGTGAGCACGTTGGCGTTGTCCTCGCGGGTGCCCTCGGCGAGGAAGACGCTGCCGGCCGGAACCGCCTCGCGCAGCTTCACCGACGCGCGCACCCGCGTGCCGTTGCCGACCTCCACCCGGTCCCCCTCGGAGATGCCGAGCGCGGCGGCGTCGACCGGCGAGAGCTCGGCGATCTGGCGGGCGCGGACGAAGTGCAGCGCCGGCGACAGGTCAACATCCTTGGCCGCCCACAGCGGGCGGTAGGTGCCGAGCCGCAGCTTGCCGTCCCCGGCCGCGGGCGCGGCCTGGGGCACGGCCAGCGCCGCCGGCTGCCAGTCGGGCGAGACGAAGTCCTCGCGCTCGACCCAGCGCACGCCGCGGCCGCCGATCTCGTCGAGCGTGATCCCGGCGTAGAACGGCACGGTCTCGAACAGCCGCTGGGACACCTGGGCGCCGGTGATGAAGTCCCCGGTCGGGTGGCCGAGCTCACGCGCCACGTGCACGATCACCTGCCACAGCGGGCGCACGCCGGAGCCCGAAGCGCCGCTCTCGGCGCGCGGGCGGCCGACGGCCGGCCGCAGCCGCTGCAGGCGCCCGTCCGGGTGCACGAGCGTGCCCTCCTTCTCCGGGTAGGCCTCCGCGGGGAAGACGACGTCGGCGTGCTCGAGCACGGTCTGCGTGAGCTGCGACTCGACCGCGATCACGGTCTGCGCCGTGTGCAGCGCGCGCTCCCAGAGCGCGCGGTCCGGGAAGTACCGCAGCGGGTCGACGTGGTGCAGCCAGACCGTGTGCAGCTCGCCGGACGCCAGGCCCTCGGCGATGCCGGTCGCGTCGCGGCCGGGCGCGGCGACCTCCGCGTAGCCGGGGCCGTGGCCGGGCGCGAAGCCCGCCTCGCGGACGCCGCGGCCGTTCGGGGCGCCGGGCAGGTGCAGCAGGCCCGCGTTGGCGATCGCGCCGAGGTTCAGCCGCGAGGCGATGTTCAGCAGCGCGCTGCCGGCGAGCGCGCGCTCGCCGTACACGATCACGATCTCCTCGCCCGCGGCACGCAGCGTGTCCACCAGCTCGCGGATCGCGGTCGCGTTGGTGCCGGCCGCGGACGCGGCGCCGCCGAGGTTGCCGGCGTCGCCGGCCAGCGCGGCGTCGAGCGCGACCAGGAACGCCTCGCCGCCGCCGGGCGCGAAGCGCAGCGTCGACGTCGCGACCGGGTCCAGCGCGGTCGGGCGGGCGGAGGCGACCAGCACCTTGGTGCCGTGGCGGCGCGCGCCCTTGCGGATCCGCAGGTCCCAGACGGGCGCCTCATCGATCGGGTCGCAGTCGACCAGCAGCACCGTGTGCGCGAACTCGAGGTCGGGGACGCTCGCCTGCAGCTTCGGGTCGGCCAGCGCGCGCAGCACGTCCAGCGGCGGCTCGCCGCCGACGCGCGCGCTCAGGTGCGGGGACCCGAGATCGTCGCGCAGCAGCTGCTGCAGCAGGAACGCCTCCTCGTTGGTGGTCGTCCCGCCGGCCAGCGCGGACGCGCGGGCGCCCGCCTTCTTGAGCGCGCTCGCGGCGGCGGCCAGCGCCTTGTCCCAGCTCGCGGGCAGCAGCTCGGAGCCCTCGCGCACGAGCGGCGTGGTGAGGCGCTCGTCGGAGTGCGCCGCCTGGTAGCTGAAGCGGCCCTTGTCGCACAGCCAGCCGTCGTCGACCTCGGCGTTGTCGCGCGCCAGCACGCGCAGGACGCGGTCGTCGCGCACGGTCAGCTCGACGTTGCACTGCGCCGAGCAGCCGGCGCAGACCGTGCCGGCGCCCTCGATGTCCCACGGACGAGCGCGGAAGCGGTACGCGCGCGACGTGAGCGCGCCGACCGGGCAGAGCTCGATGATGTTGCCGCTGAACGGCGCGACGTACGGATGGCCGTCGAACGTGCCGACGTACGTCGCGGCGCCGCGCTCGTGCAGGACCAGCTGGTAGTCCTCGGAGATCTCCTGCGAGTAGCGCACGCAGCGGTAGCAGAGGATGCAGCGCTCGCGGTCGATCGCGATCAGCGGCGACAGCTCGAGCGGCTTCTTGAAGTGGCGCTTGGGCTCGATGAACCGCGACGTGCCCGAGCCCCAGCCGTAGCTGATGTCCTGCAGCGGGCACTCGCCGCCCTTGTCGCAGACCGGGCAGTCGAGCGGGTGGTTGAGCAGCAGGAACTCGACGATGGCCCGCTGGGCGGCGTGCACGCGCTCGGTCTGCGTGTGCACGACCATGCCGTCGCGCACCGCGGTCGAGCAGGCCGTCTGCAGCTTCGGGATGCCCTCGATCTCGACCAGGCACATGCGGCAGGCGCCGACCGGCTGGCCGAGCTTGGGCTCGTAGCAGAAGACCGGGATCTCGACGTCGCCGTACTTGGCGCCGTCGACCAGCATCAGGCCCTCGGGCGCCTGCACCTCGCGCCCGTCGATGGTGAAGGTGATCGTCTTGACGGTGGGACGCGGCATCAGACCGGCTGCAGGAGGGGCTGGGGACCGGCGTTGGCGCCGCGGTTGACCTGCGGGATCGCGGGCCCGAAGCCCGCCTCCTCGCGCTTGGCCTCGATGTAGGCCTCGAACTCGTCGCGGAAGTGCTTGATCATCGAGCCGATCGGCATCGCCATCGCGTCCGCCAGCACGCACAGCGCCGTGCCGGTCATCTGGACGCAGACCGTGGCCATGATGTCGAGGTCCATCGGCGTCGCGTCGCCGTTGCGGATGCGCGCGAGCATCTTCTCCGTCCAGTTGGTGCCCTCGCGACAGGGCGTGCACTTGCCGCAGGACTCGTGGCGGTAGAAGTGCGCGGTCTTGTAGGCGACGTCGACGATCGAGGTCGTCTCGTCGAAGACGATGATCGCGCCCGAGCCGAGCATCGAGCCGGCCTTGGCGATCGTGTCGAAGTCGTAGCTGAGGTCGAGCACGTCCTCGGTCAGCGGCAGCACCGGGGAGCTCGAGCCGCCCGGGAAGAACGCCTTGAACTTGCGGCCCTCGAGCGGCCCGCCGCCGAGGTCGTAGAGGATGTCGCGGACCTTCGTGCCGAGCACGATCTCGTAGTTGCCCGGGTACCGGATCTGGCCCGAGATCGAGATCAGCTTCGTGCCCGTGCTGGTCTCCGTGCCGATCTTCGCGTACTCGGCGCCGCCCATCCGCAGGACGACCGGGACGTTCATCAGCGTCTCGACGTTGTTGATCAGCGTCGGCCCCTGGTAGAGGCCCTGGACGGCCGGGAACGGCGGCTTCAGGCGCGGGTTGCCGCGCTTGCCCTCCAGCGAGTCCAGCAGCGCGGTCTCCTCGCCGCAGATGTACGCGCCGGCGCCGCGGTGCACGACCAGGTTCAGCGAGTGGTCAGAGCCGAGGATGCGCTCGCCGATGTAGCCGGCCGCGCGCGCCTCGGCGACCGCCGCGTCGAGGATGTCGGCGACGTAGTCGTACTCGCCGCGGATGAAGATGAACGCGTTCGTCGCGCCGATGCAGTACGCCCCGATGATGATCCCCTCGATCAGCAGGTGGGGGTTCTTCTGCATCAGCTCGCGGTCCTTGAAGGTCCCGGGCTCGGACTCGTCGGCGTTGCAGACGAGGTACTTCTCCATCGTCCCCTTGGGGATGAAGGACATCTTGCGGCCCATCGCGAAGCCGGCGCCGCCGCGTCCGCGCACGCCGGACGCGAGCATCTCGTCGAGCACCGCGTTCGGCTCCATCGTCAGCGCCTTGCGCAGCATCTCGTAGCCGCCGCGGCGCTGGTAGACGTCGAGCGTGTTCAGGCCCGGCTCGTCGATGTCCTTGAAGAGGGTGGTGTCGACGTTCATCGGTTCCAGTGTTTGGACGCCGCCGGGCGGCGCTTGAGCTGCTTGTCCTCGAGTACCTCGCGACCGGCTTCGACGTCGTCGCGGATGCGCTCGATGTCGGCGCGCGTGAGCGGGCCGACATACGTGCCGTCGACCGAGGCCATCGGCGCGATCTCGCACGCGCCCAGGCACTCGAACGCGCGCACGTTGAAGTTCGGGTCGTCGCCCAGGATCTGCTTGGCGTGGGCGTAGATCTCGTCCCCGCCGAGCAGGCTGCAGGAGATGTTCGTGCAGACGTACACGTCGGTCGCGCCCTTGGGCGCGAGCTCGAACATGTCGTAGAAGCTCGCGACCGCGATCAGGTACGCCGGCGTCAGCCGCAGCACGCACGCGGCCTGCTCCATCGCCTCCGGCGACAGCCAGCCGTGCTCGCGCTGGACGATCTTCAGCGACGGGATCGCGGCCGACCGCGTGTCCGGGTAGCGCGCCATCAGGACCTCGATCGACGCGCGCACGTGCTCGGGCACGTGGGTGGTCGCGGGGTCCGGGACGGCGGCGGGGTCCTTGCTCAGGTCGACCGACTGGTCCCAGCCGGGGACGCGGGAGCCGTGGGCGTAGCGCTTGACCTCCATCAGCGGTCGATCCCTCCGAGAATCGGGTCGAGCATCGCGAGCGCGGCGATCAGGTCGGCGATGTAGAGGTCCTGCACCATCGGCTTGAACGCCTGCAGGTTCACGAAGCTGGGGTCGCGCATGTGCACGCGCGCCGGCTTGGAGGACCCGTCGGAGCGCACGAAGCAGCCGAGCTCGCCGCGCGGGGACTCGATCGGGTAGTACGCCTCGCCCGGCGGCACGCGGAAGCCCTCGGTGACGAGCTTGAAGTGGTGGATCAGCGCCTCCATCGAGGTCGCCAGCTCGTGCCGGGGCGGCAGCGCGTACTTGCGGTCGGGCGTGATGTAGTCGCCCTCGGGCAGGCCGTCGAGCGCCTGGTCGATGATCTTCACCGACTCGCGCATCTCGGCCATCCGGACGCGGTAACGGTCGTAGTTGTCGCCGATCGTCCCGACCGGGATCTTGAAGTCGAAGTCCTCGTAGGAGCAGTACGGGTGCGCCTTGCGCAGGTCCCACGGGTTGCCGGCGGCGCGCAGCAGCGGACCGGTGACGCCGTGGCCGAGCAGCGTGTCGGCGTCGACCGCGGCGACGCCCTGCAGGCGCTCGAGCACGATCTGGTTGGCGTCGATCAGCTGCTCGAACTGGTCCAGGCGCTTCGGGAACTGGGCGGTGAACGCCTTCGCCTTCTTGACCCAGCCGGCCGGGATGTCCTCGGCCACGCCGCCGACCTGGAAGTAGCGCGGGTGCATGCGCTGGCCCGAGCTCATCTCGAACAGGTCGAGGATCAGGTCGCGGTCGCGCCAGCCGTACCAGAACACCGACATGGCGCCGAGGTCCAGGCCGCCGGTCGCGAGCCACAGCAGGTGGCTGGCGATCCGGTTGAGCTCCATGTGCGCGACCCGCAGGTACTGCGCGCGCGGTGGGATCTCGAGGCCGATCAGCGTCTCGACGGCGCCGACGTACGCCATCGCGTTGAAGTAGTAGGAGAGGTAGTCCATCCGCTCGACGAGCGGGATCACCTTCCAGTAGGCCTTGTCCTCGCAGTTCTTCTCGATGCCGGTGTGCACGTAGCCGATCACCGGCTTGATGTCGCGCACGACCTCGCCCTCGAGCGTCGTGATCAGCCGCAGCACGCCGTGCGTGGCCGGGTGGTGCGGGCCGAGGTTGAGGGTCAGCAGCTCCTCGTGCTCGGGGTGCTCGAGGTGGGCGAGCTCGACGCTCGACTCCATCTCGCGATAGGTCATCCCCGGGATCGCGGTCGGCACGGGCTTGGTCATTCCCACCACCCCGGCGTCTTGATCTCGTTGTGGGTGAACAGGACGGGCTCGCCGCCGAGCGGGAAGTCCCGCCGCTGCGGGTGCCCGACGTAGTCCTCGGGCATCAGGATGCGGCGCAGGTCCGGGTGGTCGTCGAAGATCACGCCGAACATGTCGTAGACCTCGCGCTCCTGGTGGTCGGCGGTCGGCCAGTCGGCGACGACGCTCGGCACGTTCGGGGCGTCCAGCGGCACGCGGACCTTGACCGTCATGCGGTCGACCTCGTGCATGTCGAGCAGCTCGTAGTGCACGCCGAGGCGCGGCTCCTCCGGGAAGTAGTCGACGCCGTGCACGGACGCGAGGAAGTTGAAGCCCTTGCCGCGGAGCAGCTGAAGCGTCTCGCGGATCGTGCCCGCGGCGACCGTCAGCGTGGCCTTGTCGCGGAAGTACGCGGTGTCGATGACCGCGTCCGCGTCACGCTCGCGCAGCTCCTGCGCGATCAATTCCAGCCCGGTGGCGTCAGGCATCGATCGCCAGCTCGGACTCGATGAACTCCTCGGTCCCGCGCCCGCCGTAGCGCGTGCGCCAGCCCTGGTCCGGCTTGGACATGACCATCGCGCGCAGTTTCAGGATCCCGTAGACGAGCGCCTCGGGGCGCGGCGGGCAGCCGGGGATGTGCATGTCGACCGGCAGGAACTTGTCCGCCGGCACGATCGCGTAGTTGTTGAAGACGCCCATCGACGAGCTGCAGGCGCCCATCGCGATCGCCCACTTGGGCTCGAGCATCTGGTCGTAGATGCGGCGGACGACCGGCGCCATCTTGATCGAGACGCGGCCCGAGATGATCATCAGGTCGGCCTGGCGCGGGGACGCGCGGAACGCCTCGAAGCCGAAGCGCGCGATGTCCATGCGGGCGTTGACCGCGCCCATCATCTCGATCGCGCAGCACGCGAGGCCGAACGTCGCGGGCATGAACGCGTTGCCGCGGGCCCAGTTGGCGGCCTTCTCGAGCGTGGTCGTCATCAGCCGTTCCTCGACGTAGGCCTCGAGGTCGGCGTTGTCGAGCTCACCGGTGAGCATCTGGCGGGCACGCAGCTGACGGGCGCGGAACTCGCCGCCGTCGCCGTTGCCGAGCCGTTGACGGGTTACTTCCATTCCAAGGCCCCCCGGCGCCATACGTACACGAACGCCACGAACAGCAGGACGATGAAGACGCCGAGCTCGACGAGCGCGAAGGTCCCGAACGCCTTCAGCTGGATCGCCACCGGGAACAGGAAGATCGTCTCGATGTCGAAGAGGATGAAGAGCATCGCCACGAGGTAGAAGCTGATGCCGAAGCGCATCGACTTCTTGACCTCCGACGGGAGGCCGCTCTCGTAGGGCTCAGCGGTCGCCGTGCGCTGGAACTTCGGCTTCGGGCCCAGGAGGCTGTTGGCGGTCGCGAAGATGGCCCCGAGACCGACCCCGAGGACCACAAAGACGATCGCCGGCAGGTACGCACGGATCACGTCTCGGATTTGTAGCACCTTGTGCGGCCCTGTTACTTAGTGCCAAAGCGCACCTAAAGCACGCCCTGGGCGCGCGCGGCGAGGATCGCGACGACGAACGCCGCCGTCGCCATCGTCCCGACCTCGCGCCGCAGGACCGCGGTGACGAACGCGAGTTGCTCGTCCCGGGGGAGCTTCGCGACGTCCGCGCCGCCGCTGTAGCCGTGCTTGTCCAGCAGCGACTGCGCGGCCAGCAGCTTGAGCTGCTCGGCCAGGAACGCGACCGCGATCGGCGTCAGGCCGTAGACCAGGTGCAGGCGCGGGAGGTCGCGGCCGTCGAGCAGCAGCGCGGCGCCGATCACGGCCTGGAGCATGATCAGGCCCTGGCCGATCCGGAGCACGATCCAGAAGAGCTTCGGGTTGCGCTTGGCCAGCCAGGCGCCCGCGCCGATCGCCGCCGCGAGCAGGTTGGCGCCGATCGCGATCGCACCGAAGACGGTGTGGAGATCCTTCATCTGCGGTACTCGCCGCGGTAGAAGAGCAGCGGATCGGCGTCGGTGCGCGACAGCTCGGCGGCGATCACGGTGCCGATCCCGATCGTGTGATCGCCGCCCGCGATCAGCTCTTTGAGCGTGCAGCCGACCCAGGCCAGCGTGCCCTCGAGCACGGGGATGCCGTCGTGCACGGTGTGCGGGACGCCGGCGAACTTCTCGTGCTCGGGCGTCTTGGACGCGAACAGCCGGGCGAGCGCCTCCTGGCCCTCGGCCAGCACGTTGACGCCGAAGCGGCCGGTGTCCTTGACCGTGGTCAGCGTGCGGGCGCCGTTGTCGAAGCAGACGAGCAGCAGGAGCGGGTCCAGCGAGAGCGAGCAGACGGCGTTGGCGGTCATGCCGACCGGGCCGCTGGGCGCGTGCGCCGTGACCACCGTGACGCCCGTGGTGAAGTGGCCCATGACGGCGCGGAAGCGTTCAGGGGCGACGGTCTCCATCAACCCTTCCCCACCGTCAGCGTCCCCTGCATCCCGAGCTCCTCGTGGTTGGCCAGCGCGCAGTACATGGTGTAGGTGCCCGGGGCGAGGGGGCGGCGCGTCGTGCGGGTCCTGGTCTCGCCCGGCTTGATGGTGGTGAACGCGAGCACGTTGCGCGTGGCGGCCCGCAGGCGGAACGTGTGGCCGAGCCGGCCCCGGTTGGTGACCGTGATGGTCAGCGGCCGGCCCGCCGGCACGCGGATGGCCTGCGGGCGGATCAGGTACTCGTCGAGCGTGATCCGCACCCGGCCGTCGGGGACGTCCACGGGGGCCGTCTCCCCGCAGCCGGCGGCGGCGATCGCGAGGACGCAGAGGAGGGTGCGGGTGCGGACGGGCATCGGTCCCCTATGCTGTCGCACCCGATGACCAGCCCTCGCCGTGTGCTGCTGATCGCCGCTCTATTCGCCGCGACCGCGGGGGCCGTTGCCGCCTGCGGCGAAGAGGGGATCTCTTCCAAGCTGACGCCGGACCAAAAGCGCGCCGCCGCGCTGTTCGACGAGCGCTGCTCCGGGTGCCACACGCTCAGCGTGGCGGGCACGGAGGGGTCGGCCACCAACGTGCGGACCCGTGAGTACAAGGACGGGCCGAACTTCGACCAGCGCAAGGTCACCAAGAACTGCGCGCTGTACGCGATCCGTAACGGCGGGTTCTCCTCGGGCCCGATGCCGCAGGACATCGTGGTCGGCGAGGACGCCGAGCTGCTCGCGCAGTTCCTGGCCGAGACGTCGGGCAGCGACGTGCACCTCGCGCCCGGCGCCACCGAGCCGCCGGACTGTCCGCCAGCGGACTAGGCCGATGCTCGACCTGCGCGCGATCGCTCGCGATCCGGAGCCCGTTCGGGCCGCGCTGGCGCGGCGGCGGGACGGGTCCGATGAGCGGCTGATGACGGCGCTCTCGCTGCGGGAGCGGCTGAACGCGCTGCGGCCGCAGCTGGAGGAGGCGCAGGCGGCCCGCAACGCGGGTGCGAAGGCGATCGGGGACGCGAAGCGGGCCGGCTCGGATGCGTCGGAGGCGATCGCGGCGATGCAGGAGGTGTCGGCGCGGGTCAAGGCGCTCGAGCCCGAGGTCGCGGGCCTGGAGGAGGAGCTCGCGGGCCTGAACGCGTCGCTGCCGAATCCGCCGGCGGAGTCGGCGGCCGACGCGGACGCGGTGCTGCGGACGTGGGGCACGGGCGCCGCGTCGGGGCGCGACCACCTGGAGCTGGCGGGCGCGCTGATCGACATGGAGGCCGGCTCCGCGGTCTCCGGGCCGCGGTTCGCGTACCTGAAGGGCGACCTCGTGTTCCTGGAGCTGGCGCTGGTGCGCTGGGTGCTGGAGAAGCTCCGCGGGCACGGCTTCGAAGCGGTCATCCCCCCCGTACTGGTGAAGGAGCAGGCGCTCTTCGGCACCGGCTTTTTGCCCGACACCGAGCAGCAGATCTACCGGCTGGCGGACGATCCGCTGTACCTGACCGGGACGTCCGAAGTGCCGCTGGCTTCGCTGCACGCCGGGCAGATCATGGATTCCGTGCCCCGTCGCTACGCCGGGTTCTCGCCCTGCTTCCGGCGTGAGGCCGGCGCCGCGGGCAAGGACACGCGCGGGATCTTCCGCGTGCACCAGTTCGACAAGGTCGAGATGTTCTCGTTCGTTGAGCCCTCCGAGTCCGCTGCGGAGCACGAGCGGCTGCTGGCGATCGAGGAGGAGCTGCTGCAGGCGCTCGAGATCCCGTACCGCGTGGTGAACATCGCGGTCGACGATCTGGGTGCCTCGGCGGCGAAGAAGTACGACCTCGAGGGGTGGCTGCCGTCGCAGCAGCGCTACCGCGAGCTGACGTCGACGTCGAACACGACCGACTTCCAGGCGCGCCGGCTCGACATCCGCCACCGGCCCTCCGGTGGGCGGCCGGCGTTCGTGCACACCTTGAACGGGACCGCGGTCGCGGTCGGGCGGACGCTGATCGCGCTGCTCGAGAACCATCAGACGTCCGACGGGGTCGTGGAGATCCCGGCCGTGCTGCGGGAGTGGGGAGCGCCTGAGCGGCTGGGTTGAGCTCGAGGGCGCGGTCAACGTCCGCGACCTCGGCGGCCTGCCGGTGGCGGGCGGCGGCGTGACGGCACCGGGCGTGCTGTGGCGCTCGGACAACCTGCAGGGGCTCTCGGCGTCCGACGTGGGGTTGCTCGCCGCGCGGATCGGCGTGGTCGTGGACCTGCGCACTCGGATCGAGGTGGAGTCCGAAGGGCCGGGGCCGCTGGTCGGGCGCGTCGAGCACCGGCACCGGTCGCTGTACCCGGAGCGCGGGTCGCGGACCGACGTCGCGGTCGAGGACGTCGTGATCGGCACCGCGCCGATCGTCGAGGTGTACCTGGGGTACCTGCGCCACCGCCCGGACTCGATCGTCGGCGCGCTCTCGGACATCGCGACGACCGGTTCCGGCGCGGCGCTGGTCCACTGCGCGGCGGGCAAGGACCGTACGGGGGTCGTCGTCGCCCTCGCGCTGTCCGCCGCGGGCGTGTCGCGGGAGGCGATCATCGCCGACTACGTCGCCACCGGCGCCCGGATCGGCGCGATCATGGCGCGGCTGCGGGCGTCGCCGACGTACGCCCCGGACCTCGACGACGAGCCGGACGAGACCCACGCCCCGCGCGCATCGACGCTGGAGCAGGTGTTCGAGTTCCTGGACTCCGGCTGGGGCGGCCCGCTCCCCTGGCTCGAGGCGCAGGGCTTCGACCCGCACCCCCTCCGCGCCCGCCTCGTCGCCTGACCACCCCGCGCCGCCCCTGCCGCAGCGCCGCTCCGCTCGCTGCCGCCCGCCGCCGCACGCGCGTCGCACCGCGCGCCCGCCGCCTCGCCCCCGCCTTGCCGCCGCCGCGCCCCGCCTTGCCGCCGCCGCGCCCCGCCTTGCCGCCGCCGCGCCCCGCCTTGCCGCCGCCGCGCTCCGGCCGTGCCTCGGTGCCGCGCCTCCTCGGCCCCGCGCCTTTCAGCGCCGCGCACACTCTGCGGCGCCACTTCCGCGGCGAGAGGTCACGTTGCGACGCATAGCGCCAGAAAGCGACCACTCGCCGCGCCGGGAGAGCGGCAACGCGCCAAGCGCGTGCGCCGCGCGCCTACCCGCGCTCGCGCGGACCTCTTCGCCGCGCTTCCGCGCGCCTTCCTCGCTCCCGCCGTGCCGCGGTGCTCGCCGTGCCACACCACCGCGGGCGGCGTCCGCCGCGAGCGGTCACGTTGCGGCGGATAACGCCGGAAAACGACCACTCGCTGCGCCGAGAGAGCGGCAACGCGCCAAGCGCGTGCGCCTACCCGCGCTTGCTCGGACCTCGTCGCCGCGCTTCCGCGCGCCTTCCTCCCGCCGCGCCGCGCCGCGCCGCGCGTTCCACACGATCGCGGGCGGCGTCCGCGACGAGGAGTCACGTTGCGACCGATAGCGCCAGAAAGCGACCACTCGCCGCGCGCGACGAGCGGAAACGCGCCGAAACGGGCGTTCCCGGGCTCATGGCGCGTCTCGCCGCCCCGCACCGGCGCGCGCGCCGCCGCGGTTTCACCGCGCTCGTCGCCAACCTCTCGCCGTGCCGCACGTCTCGCCACGCCGCGCACCACCGCGCCGTTGACGCGGCGAGCGGGCACGTTGCGGCGCATAGCGCCAGGAAGTGACCACTCGCCGCGCCCGGTGAGCGGCAACGCGCCATGTGCACGCGTCGCGCCCCTCGCCCGCGCCCCCCTCGCCGCTCAGACCAGCGCGAAGACCCGCGACGGGGAGCCCGTGCCGGCCACGAGCTTGAGCGGCGCGACCACGACGACCGCGCCGGTCGGCGGCAGTTGCGCCAGGTTCGCCAGCTGGGTCAGCCCGTACTTGCCCGCGCCGAGCACGAAGTGGTGCACCGGGAACGGCGGGTCGAACGAGTGGGCCGCGCCCGCGTCGGTGCCGACGGTCTCGACGCCCACGCCGACGATCGGCGCGCGCTCGGCGAGCCAGCGCGCGGCCTCGGCGTCCGGGCCCGGCGTGGCGCCGCCGTTGAGGAACGCGTCCTGGTCGGCCGCACGGGCGTCCCACCCGGTGCGCAGGAACAGCCAGCCGCCCTCGGGAAGCGAGCCGTGCTCGCGCTCCCAGGCCTCGATGTCCGCGAGCGTGATCAGGTAGTCCGGGTCGGCCGCGGCCTCGGCGGACTTGTCGATCACGGCGACGGGCGCGACGAGCTTGGCCGGCGCGACCGAGGCCACGTCCTCCCCGTCGCGGCCGGTGATCCAGTGGATCGGGGCGTCGAAGTGCGTGCCGACGTGCTCGCCGACCGTCAGCGTCGCCCAGGCCCAGGCCGGGCCGAGCTCGTCGTAGTGGCTGATGTCGCTCCGCGACAACCCGGGCGTGTTGGCGAACGGCGGCGGGAGCTGCAGCACCGGCGTGGTCTCGCTCAGCGGCTGCGTGAGGTCGACGACGCGGACGGAGCCGTCGGCGAGCGCGCCCGCGAGCGACGCAAGGGTGTCAGTGGCCACGAAATGCCTCCTCAAGCCATTCGGCACAGATGTCGGGATCGACTTTGGCGTCCAAGACGAGCGGGCGGTCACGCGCGCCCAGCCACTCGCGCACGGCCTCGAGGTCCTCGACCGAGCGCGCCGTGACGCCGCGGCAGCCGGCCGCCTCGGCGAGCGCGGCGAAGTCGGTCGGCGGGAACTGCGCGAGCTCGACCGGCATGCCCAGCGGGCGGAAGTGGTGGACCTCGGCGCCGTACGCCGCGTCGTCGTAGATCACGACCAGCAGGTCCGGCCGCACGCGCCCGAGCGTCTCCAGCTCGGGCAGCGCCATCAGCATCCCGCCGTCGCCCACGCAGGCCACGGTGAGCCGGTCCGGCCGCGCCGCCGCCGCGCCGATCGCGGCCGCCAGCCCGAGCCCGACGCACTGGAACGCCTGCGGGAAGACGAACCCCGCCGCGTCCGGCACGCGCAGGTACATCGGCGGGTAGCCCATGAACGCGCCGGAGTCGACCACGACCGTGCGCTCCGCCGGCAGCAGGTCGTCGAGCGCGATCGACAGCGCCCGCGGGTCGAGCCAGCCGCGCGAGGGCTCGAACGGCTCGTCGCGCCAGCGCCCGCCGGCGATCTCGGCCGCGAGCGCGACGCTGCGCCGCGCGCGGACGGCGAAGTCGCCGGGAGCGGCGGGCGAGGCGGCCGCCGGCGACGCGGGCGCGGCGGCAAAGAGGGCCGCCAGGAGCTCCTCGGCGGCCAGGCGCGCGTCGCCGACGACGCCGATGTCGACGGGCCGGTGCGCGCCGATCGCGTCCGGCTCGCAGTCGACCTGGATCACCGTCGCGTCCTCGCCGATCAGCGCCCCGTGGCGCGTCGTCCACACGTTCAGCGCCGCGCCGAACGCGATCACGACGTCCGCCGACGCCAGCAGCCGCGCCGCGACCGGCGAGGAGAACCCGCCGGAGATCCCGACCGCGAACGGGTCGCCCTCGAAGAGCCCGTGCGCCACCGCGGTCGTCGCCAGCACCGCCCCGCACGCCTCGCCGAGCCGCCGCAGCGCCGGCCCGGCGCCCGCGAGCACCGCCCCGCGCCCCGCGATGATCGCCGGCCGCGCCGCGCCCGCCAGCGCCGCCGCGGCGTCCGCGACCGACCCGGGCCGCGCAGGCACGAGGGCCGGCCCGTCCACGAGCGCGAGCTCGGCGATCTCCTCGGCCTGCACGTCGAGCGGCAGGTTCAACACGACCGTCCGCCGCCCGACCGTCGCCCGCCGCACCGCCCGCACCACGTCGGCCACCGCCGTCGCCGCCCCGTGGACCCGCTCCGGCACCGCGCCCACGGAGGCCACCAGCGCGTCCTGGTCGATCCGGAAGTTCGACCGCAATTGCGCCGCCGGCGTGTCCGCGGCCAGCACCAGCAGCGGCGTGCGCGACTTCGCCGCCTCGGTCAGCCCCGTGATCGCGTTCGTCAGCCCCGGCCCCTGGTGCACGGACGCGACGCCGAGCCGCCCGCTGACCCGCGCGTAGCCGTCCGCCATGCAGACCGCGCCGGTCTCGTGCCGCGCCGACACGAACCGTCCACCGGAGCCCACGATCGCGTTCGTCACGGCCAGGTTCCCGCTGCCCATCAGCCCGAACACCACGTCGCCGCCGAGCCGGAACAGGGTCTGGCCGATCGCCTGGGACACATTCACGTCGCGCAACGGTACCCTTGCCCGCTCGATGAGGCGCTACGCCCCACTGGTCCTGCTCGCCGCGATCGGCGTGATCGTCGCCATGGGCCCCTGGGCGCTGCCACTGCTGGTGGTCGTCTCACTGCTGCTCACCGGCCGCTACGTCGGTGAGGAACGCATCCTCGCCGCCCGCGCGGCGCGCACGCGCACGCCGCGTGCCGTGAAGGTCCGCTGGTCGCGCCGCCACGCCGCGGCGCTCGTCTCGCTGCTCGAGCGCACTCCGCGCTCCCCGCGCGGTCCGCCCGCGCTCGCGGCGTGACACACAGCCAGTAACGACCTTCATTTCGAACAAGGAGCAGCACCCATGCGCGTTTCCATCGTCGCGGCGGCCACGACCGCCGTCGCCGCCGCCGTCCTCGCCGCGCCCGCGGCCCAGGCCCACGTCACGCTCAACCCGCGTGCCGTGACCGCCGACGCCTACGCCCGCCTCGACGTGCGCGTCCCCAACGAGCGCGACAAGGCCGGCACCAAGACCGTCGTCGTGCACTTCCCGAGCGGCTTCTACTCGGCCTCCTACAAGCGCGTCTGGGGCTGGACCGCGACCGTCAAGATGCGCAAGCTCTCGACCCCGGTCCAATCCGAGGACGGCCCGATCACCAAGGAGGTGGGCAAGATCACCTGGCGGGCGACGCGCAAGTCGAACTGGATCCTGCCCGGCCAGTTCGAGGAGTTCGGCCTCTCGATGAAGATCCCGAACGTCCCCGGCACGACGCTCACGTTCCCGTCCGTCCAGACCTACAGCAACGGCGAGGTCGTCAAGTGGAACGGCGGCGCCGGCTCCGAGTCGCCGGCCCCGACGGTCACGGTCAACGCAGCGTCATGAGGCTGCGCGCGCTGGCCGCCGTCACGGCCGTCCTACTCGTCCCCACCGCCGTCGCCTCCGCGCACACGCCGCTCAAGAGCGTGACGCCGAAGCGCAACTCGACCCAGCACAAGGCCGTCAAGGAGGTCCGCGCGACCTTCAAGGCCAAGATGCTGACCGGGATCATCGAGATCAAGACCGCCTCCGGCGCAACCGTGCCGCTGAAGTCGAGCGGCCTGATCCCGGCCAACAAGAAGGTGATCCGCGCGGTTCCCAAGTCCGCGCTGAAGTCGGGCAGCTACACCGTCAGCTGGCGCGCCCGCGCCGGCGACGGCCACTCGGAGAAGGGCACCTGGAAGTTCAAGGTGGCCCTCTAGGCTCCAGCGGGTGAAGCCGGCGGCGCCATGGATCCTCCTGGGCGCCGCCACCGCCGCCGCCGCGCTCGCGCTGAGCGCGGCGGGGTTCCCGTCGCCGACGCTGTTCGCGGCGCTGCTCGCCGGCCTGGCGTTCGCACTCACGCGCCCGCACGCGGGCGTGCAGATCCCGCACGGCGCGTTCGTCGCCGCCCAGGCGGTGTGCGGCGTCACGCTCGGCGCCTACCTGCAGCGCGATGCGCTGCGCGCGCTCGGCGACGCGTGGCTGCCGGTCACGCTCGTGAGCGCCGCGACGCTCGCGCTCAGCCTGGGCGCCGGCCGCGTCCTGGCCCGCTTCACGACGCTCGACGGGCCGACCGCGACGCTCGGGATGATCGCCGGCGGCGCCTCCGGCATCGTGACGATGGCGAGCGACATCGGCGGCGACGACCGCCTGGTCGCGTTCATGCAGTACCTGCGCGTGCTCGTCGTCGTGCTGCTGACCCCGATCCTGGTCGCGATCGCCGGCGGCGGCACCGGCACGCCGACGGCCGCGCAGCCCACCGACGCGCTCCCGGACTGGCTGCTGACCGCCGCGCTCGCCCCCGCGGGAGCGCTGCTCGCGCGCCGCGTGCGGCTGCCCGCCGGCACGCTGCTCGGCCCGCTGCTGGCCGCCGGCGCGCTCACGCTGGCCGGCGTCACGTTCGCCGTCCCGCCGGTCGCGCGCGAGCTGGCGTTCGCGCTGATCGGCCTGCAGGTCGGCCTGCGGTTCACCACCGGCACCGTGCGCCTGCTCGGCCGGCTGCTGGTGCCGGTGCTGATCGCGCTCGCGGCGCTGCTCGGCGGCTGCGCCGCGCTCGCCGTCCCGCTGCACCTCACCGCGGACGTGTCGCTGCGCGACGCCTACCTGGCGACGACGCCGGGCGGCCTCTACGCGGTGCTCGCGGTCGCGTTCGGGGCCGGCGCGAACACGACGTTCATCCTCGCCGTCCAGTCCCTGCGTCTGCTGGTCGCGGTCCTGCTGGCTCCCCTGGCCGTGCGCGCTGCGTACGGACGAACCAGACCAGGCCCGTGAGGCACAGCGCGACGGCCACGAACAGGTTCAGCCGCAGGCCGAAGACGTGGTGCGCGGGATCGACCCGGATCAGCTCCTCGAAGATCCGGAACGCGCTGTAGCCCGCGACGTAGAGCGCGAACACCCCGGGCGGCCGCACCCGCAGGCGCGAGAGCACGAACGCCAGCGTCAGGTTCCAGATGATCTCGTAGAGGAACACGGGCTGGAACGTGGCCCGGTCGAGGTACCGCTCCGGCCGGTGCGCGGGGTCGATCTCCAGCCCCCACGGCAGGTCGGTCGGCTTGCCGAACAGCTCCTGGTTGAACCAGTTCCCGACGCGCCCGATCGCCTGCGCGACCAGCAGCGCGGGCGCGCCCGCGTCCATGAACGCGGCCACGTTCGCGCCGCGCCGGTGCACGCGCCACAGCCCGACGGCGACGCCGAGCGCGATCCCGCCCCAGATCCCCAGCCCGCCCTTCCAGACCGCGAACGGCCCCCACCACGTGTGCGGGACCTCGTTCCAGCTCGTGATCACGTGGTAGAGGCGCCCGCCGATCAGCCCGGCCGGAAACCCCCACAGCGCGACCTCGTCGACCAGCGCCGGGTCGCCCTTCCAGCGCCGCTTGGTGATCAGCACCGCCACGATCACCGCGACGGCGTACATCAGCCCGTAGGCGTGGATCTCCAGCGGCCCGAGCCCGATCGTGCCCCGCGACGGGCTCGGGATGCTCAGGACGGGTAGATGCAGAACGCCTCGTGGGTGGAGTTGAAGCAGACGAGGCCGACCAGGCGGTCCCCGGGATCCACGACCGGGATCCGGGTCATGCCGTCGGCGGCGAGCTCGAGCGCCCGCCCCACCGGGTCGCCGGGCGTCACGCGCGGCGCGTCGGCGCGGACGTGCGGGCCGATCGGCCCGTCGCCGTCCGGCAGCTCGGCCGCGGTGATCGTGCCGAGGAAGTGGTCGCCCTCGGCCACCAGCAGCAGTTTCTTGCGCGGGCTCAGGATCTTGCGCGCCTCGGCGACCGCCAGCGCGGGCCCGACCGTCTCGGCCCCGCGCATCATCACGTCGCCGATCGTGGGCCCGGCCTCGTCGAGCGGGATGTGGATCGTCGAACTCATGCCTCTCCGAAGTGTGGCGCACGCTTGTCCAGGAACGCCAGCACGCCCTCGCGGCCGTCCGGCGCGGCGGCCAGGCCGGCGATCGTGTGCGCCTCGTCCTCCAGCTGCTGGACGAGCGACGTCCCCGAGGACGCGCGGAACAGTCGCTTGATCGCGCCGTGCGCACCGAGCGGCCCGTGCGCGAGCCGCTCCGCCAGGCCCCAGGCCTGCGCGTCGAGCTCGGCGTCGGCCACCACGCGCGTCGCCAGACCCAGCGCGACGGCGCGCTCCGCGGTCACGCGCTCGTTGAGCAGCGCCAGCTCGAGCGCGCGGCGCTGGCCGACCAGCCGCGGCAGCGTCCAGCTGGCGCCGCCGTCGGTGCTGAACCCGATCGCGGTGTAGGCGACCGTGAAGTGCGCGGTCTCGCTCGCCAGCACGAGGTCCGCGCCGATCGCGAGGCTCATCCCGCCGCCGGCCGCCGCGCCGCGCACGGCGGCGACCACCGGCGCGTCGAGCTCCGTCAGCGCCTCGATGCCCGCGTGCATCGTGCTCGCGAGCCCGTAGAGGGCGTCCGCGACGTCGTCGCCCGCGTCGTGCATGAAGCGCAGGTCGCCGCCGACGCAGAAGTTCTTCCCGGCGCCGGTCAGCAGCACGGCGCCGACGTCGTCGCGATCGCCCAGGCTCTCGGCCGCGTCGCGGAACGCGTGCAGCAGGCCCGGGTCGAGCGCGTTGCCCACGTCCGGCCGGTTGAGCTCGATGTGCGCGACCCGGTCGCGGACCGTCAACGTCACGGGGTTCATGGCTCCAGCACCACCTTTCCGGTCGCGCCGCGACCTTCGATCAGCCGCAGCGCCTCGCCGGCGCGTTCGAGCGGGAACCGCGCGCCGATCAGCGGGCGCACGTGGCCGGACGCGATCAGCGCGTCCAGCCTGCCCGCGATCTCGCTCACGATCTCCGGGTGCGGCCCGATGTACGCGCCCCAGCCGGCGCCGACGACCTCGATGTTGTTCAACAGCAGGCGGTTGACCCGGACCTCCGGGATCGAGCCGCCGGTGAAGCCCACGACGACCGCCCGGCCGCCGGTGTTCAGCGAGCGCAGGGTGTCGGTGAAGCGGTCGCCGCCGACGGGGTCGATCGCCACGTCGGCGCCGCCGAGCGCCCGCACCTCGTCCTTCCAGGCGCCCGTGCTGCGCACGACCTCGTCCGCCCCGGCCGCGCGCGCCACGCGCGCCTTCTCGTCGCTGGAGACGACCGCGATCGTGCGCGCGCCGAGCCCTTTGGCGACCTGCAGGGCCGCGGTCCCGACGCCGCCCGCCGCCCCGTGCACCAGGACGGTCTCCCCCGCGCGCGTTCGCCCGCGTGTGACCAGCGCGAAGTACGCCGTGTGGTAGTTGAGGATCAGCCCGGCGCCCTGCGCGAAGTCCAGCGCGTCGGCCAGGGGGAAGACGAACTCGGGCCGGACCCGGACCGCTTCCGCGAACCCGCCCAGCCGCGAGAACGCCGCCACGCGCTCACCGGTCTCGCGCACGACGCCCGCGACTTCGCTGCCGGGGACGAACGGGAGGTCCGGCTTGAGCTGGTAGGCGCCGCGCGTCTGCAGCACCTCCGGGAAGGACACGCCGGCGGCGCGCACGTCGATCAGGACGCCGTCGCCGCCGGGTTCAGGAAGGTCTACGAGCCGCAGCGCCGACTCCGGCCCGCTGAGCTCCACGATCTGCATCGCCCGCATGACCCGGAACCGTATGCCATGGTTTCTCTCATGAGTGCAACCGCGGTGAACGAACGCCTGGCCGCGCTGACCGCGGCGGGCACCTCCGTCTGGCTCGACCAGCTGTCGCGTGGCCTGATCGAGTCCGGCGAGCTCGCGCGCATGGTCGCCGAGGACTCCCTGCGCGGGGTCACGTCGAACCCAGCGATCTTCGAGAAGTCGATCCTCGGCTCCGACGACTACGACGGGCAGCTGCGCGCGCTGTCCGACAAGCCCGCGCGGGAGATCTACCGCGCGATGGCGCTGCAGGACGTGCAGGCGGCCTGCGACATCCTGCGGCCGGTCTACGACGCCACCGGCGGCGCGGACGGCTACGTGTCCTGGGAGGTCGCGCCGCGGCTCGCGCACGACACCGAGGGGACGCTCGAGCAGGCGAAGCTGTACTGGGGCCTGGTCGACCGCCCGAACCTGATGATCAAGATCCCGGCGACCGAGGAGGGCCTGCCGGCGATCGAGCAGGCGCTGTTCGACGGGCTCAACATCAACGTCACGCTGCTGTTCAGCGTCGCGGCGTACGAGCGCGTGATGGAGGCGTTCATCCGCGCCATGGAGCGGCGCGTCGAGGCCGGGCTCCCGCTCGACCGCCACTCGGTCGCGTCCTTCTTCGTCTCGCGGGTGGACACCGAGGTGGACAAGCGGCTCGGCGAAGGCCATCCGCTCCGCGGCACCGCGGGCCTCGCCAACGCGCGGGCCGCGTACGGCGCCTTCCAGCGCGTGTTCGGCGGCGAGCGCTTCGCCGCGCTGCGCGAGGCCGGCTGCCCGGTGCAGCGGCCGCTGTGGGCGTCGACCGGCGTCAAGAACCCGGCCTACCCGCCGACGCTGTACGTCTGGGGCCTGGTCGCGCCGGACACGGTCAACACGATGCCGCTGCCGGTCGTGCAGGCCGCCGGCGCCGAGGGCGGCGTCACCGGCGCCACCGCCGCCGAGGACCCGACCGCGGACCTGGCCGCGCTGGCCGAGGCCGGCATCGACATGACCGACGTCACCGATCAGCTGCTGCGCGAGGGCATCGACGCGTTCATGGTGCCGATGCAGAAGCTGCTCGAGGGCATCGAGGCCAAGCGAGGCGGCTGAGGTCGAACCCGGCGGGCAGCTCCAGGTCGTGCGCGGCCAGGAGCGGCTCGTCGTCGAGGATCTCGCGGGTCGGGCCGTCGGCGACGACCCGGCCCGCGGACAGCAGCACCGACCGCTCGCACAGCGCCGCCGCCAGCGGCAGGTCGTGCGTGACCACGACCAGCGTGCGGTCGATCGCGTCGAGCGTCTCGATCAGCTCGCGGCGCGTGCGCGGGTCGAGGTTCGCGGACGGCTCGTCGAGCACCAGCACGCTCGGGTCCATCGCCAGCACGCCGGCGATCGCCACCCGGCGGCGCTGGCCGAGGCTGAGCTGGTGCGGCGCGCGATCGGCGTGCTCGCTCATGCGGACCGTTTCGAGCGCGGTGGCGACGCGCTGCTCGACGTCCGGCAGGCCGAGGTTGAGCGGGCCGAACGCGACGTCCTCGCGCACCGTCGGCATGAACAGCTGGTCGTCCGGGTCCTGGAAGATCAGCCCGACGCGGGCGCGCAGCGCCTTGTCCTCGGGGCGCAGGCCCGCGACCTCGAGGCTGCCGGTACCGCGCAGCAGGCCGTTGAGGTGCAGCATCAGCGTCGTCTTGCCGGCGCCGTTGGGGCCGAGCACGGCGACGCGCTCGTCGTGCGCGACGTCGAGGTCGACGCCGTCGAGCCCCGTGATCCCGTTCGGGTACGTGTAGCGCAGGCCGCGCGCGCGGATCATGCCGCGATCCGGACGGCCAGCAGCGGGGCCGCCAGGGCGGCGAGGAACAGCGCGTCGGCGCGCCGGAACGCCAGCGCGTGCAGGCGCGGCATCTGCTCGCGCCAGCCGCGCGCCAGCATCGCCAGGTGGACGCGCTCGGCGCGGTCGTACGTGCGCAGGAACAGCGCGGTGGCGACCCGCCCGAGCGCCTGCGCCTGCAGCGCGTGGCGGGGGGCGTAGCCGCGCGCCGTGAGCGCGGCGCGCATGCGGGTCGTCTCGTCCACGATCGTGAACAGGTAGCGGTACATGAACGCCGCGATCAGGACCAGCAGGCGGGGAGCGTGGAGGCGCTCGAGCGCGTGCAGGATGTCCGGGAACCCGGTCGTCGCCGACAGGAGCACCGCGCTGGACGTGCCGAGCAGGGCCTTGGGCGCGACGGTCGCGAACGCGGTGACGCCGTGGAGCGGGATCAGCAGCGCCACGAACAGCAGCGCGGGGATGACGATGCGCGCGCGGCTCGCGAGCGTGCGCGGCGGGATCCGGGCGGCGACGGCGACGGCGGCGAGCGCGAGCGCGCAGGCGCCGTGGACCGCGGGGCGCGACGTGCTGACCGCCACCAGCGTGATGCCGGTCAGCCCGAGGAGCTTCGCGCGCGGGTCGAGCCGGTGGATCGGGCTGTGCGGGTCCCCCGCGACGCCGGTGTGGAGGTGCCCGCCGCTCACCGCCGCGCGATCCGGACGACGCCGTAGCCGGTGGCGAAGACCAGCAGCGTGCCGGCGAACCCCGCCAGCGCGGTCGCCAGCCGCGGGTCGCCGATCCCGGGGAAGCTGTAGCCGCCGAGCGGGCCGCTGCGGGCCTTGCCGGCGTGAGCGAACTCGTGGTTGGCCGCCACGTGCTCGAGCCCGTCCGGGTGGCTGGACGCGAACGGGGAGGCGAGCGTGCCGAGCGCGATCGCGACCGCCAGCGCGAGCAGCGTGAAGCGCTTCACGCCGGCACCGCGCGGCGGCCGACCAGGTCGGGCCGCGTCGACAGGACCGCGCTGACCGCCGCGACGGTGATCACCGCCTCGCCGACCCCGATCAGCGCGTGCACGCCGAGCATCGCCGGCAGGACGGTGCCGAGCGGCACGGTGCCGGAGAGCGCGAGCTCCAGCGAGGTCGCGGTCGCGCCCGCCATCACCGCCAGCCAGGCGCCGGCGGCGGCGATCGGCAGGAGGCGAGCCGGCGCCGCCGTGCGCGCCGCGTGCATCAGCCCGCCGACCAGCAGCGCGCCGATCACGCCCATGTTGAGGATGTTCGCCCCGAGTGCGGTGATCCCGCCGTCCGCGAACACCAGCGCCTGGACCGTGATCACCACCGCCAGCGTCAGGCACGCGAGCCAGGGTCCGAGCAGGATCGCCGCCAGCGCCGCGCCGAGGAAGTGCCCGCTGGTCCCGCCCGCGATCGGGAAGTTGAGCATCTGGGCCGCGAACACGAACGCGGCGGTGACGCCGAGCAGCGGGACCCGGCGCTCGTCGAGGTCGGCGCTCGCCTTGCGCAGCCCGACGCCGACGGCGACCACGGCGGGGACGGCGCAGGCCACCGCGACGTCCGTGGTCAGGAACCCATCAGGGATGTGCATGGCTCTCCTTGCAGCCGGCGCACAGACCGACGATCGGGAAGTGGGTGAAGCGCGGGCGGTAGCCGAGCTCGCGCTCGATCGCGTCCTTGGCCGCGGCGAGCCGCTCGGGCGCGACCGCCTCGTAGGCGCCGCAGCGCTCGCAGGTGACGAAGTCGGCGTCGGCGTGGGCGAGCGAGTACAGGCCCGGGCCGTGCCCGAGGTGGACGTGGCGGACGAGGCCGATCGCCTCGAGCGTGTCCAGGTTGCGGTAGACCGACGCGACGTCGCCTCCGTCGGCGAGCTCCTCCGCCGTGCGCGGGCGCCGGTCGGCGTACAGCCGGGCGAGCACCTGGCGGCGGCTGGCCGAGACGCGAAGGCCGTGGGCGCGCAGGGCGTCGAGGGCGGACTGCAGGTCAGGCGCGTCGAGCGGCGCCGCGTGGTGCGCCAGCGTCATCGACCGAGAGTCTCTCGCAATTGCAAGTGGGTCGCAACTACGTGGCCCGGCGGGCGGCGCCGCGAGTGGTCGTTTTCCGGCGGCCCGCGCCAAGGTTCGACCGCTCGACGCGCGTGCGCGCGGACGCCGGAACGGAGGGGGCGGGATTCGAACCCGCGGTCCGCGTGAACGGACTCCGGTTTTCAAGACCGGTGCATTCGACCGCTCTGCCACCCCTCCCGGCCCGGTCAAGAGTACGCGGCCGTGTGCTTAGGTGATCGCCTCAGATGGCCATTTCTCTGTTCGGAGGTGCCGGGCGGCGCCGGAGTGTCAGTCGCCTGCGCGCCGGCGGCGACGTCGCCGTTGACCTCGGTACCGCGAACACGGTCGTCTATGTGCGCGGGCGCGGCATCGTGCTCTCCGAGCCGTCCGTGGTCGCGATCGACCAGAAAACCGGTGAGGTGCACGCGGTCGGCTCGGACGCCCAGCGGATGATCGGGCGCACGCCCGCGACGATCTCCGCCGACCGGCCGCTGCGCCACGGCGTGATCGCCGACTTCGAAGTGACGGAGGCGATGCTCCGCCAGTTCGTCGGCAAGGTGTTGAACTCGCGGTTCGCGCGCCCGCGGATGGTGATCTGCGCGCCGTCGGGCATCACCGAGGTCGAGCGGAGGGCGGTCGAAGAGGCGACGCTGTCGGCGGGCGCCCGCGAGGTCCACCTGATCGAGGAGTCCCTGGCCGCCGCGATCGGCGCCGGGATCGACATCGGCGAGCCCGTCGGGCGCATGGTCGTCGACATCGGCGGCGGGACGTCCGAGGTGGCGGTGATCTCCCTGGGCGGGCTGGTCGTCGCGCGGTCGCTGCGCGTCGGCGGCTACGACCTCGACGACGCGATCACCAACCACATCCGGCTCGAGCACCGGATGGCGATCGGCTCCCAGAGCGCGGAGGCGATCAAGCTCGCCGCCGGGTCCGCGATCCCGCTGGGCGACGAGATCGAGACGTCGATCCGCGGGCGCGACCTCGCGTCCGGGCTGCCGCGCGAGATCGTGTTGACGAGCGAGGAGGTCCGTCACGCCATCGCGGTCCCTCTCGCCGACATCATGACCGCGATCCACGCGACGCTGGAGGAGACCCCGCCCGAGCTCGCCGCCGACATCACCACCGAGGGCGTCCTCCTGGCCGGCGGCGGCTCGCTCCTGCGCGGCTTCGACCAGCGCGTGGCGGCCGAGACCGGCATGCCCGTCCGGCTCGCCGACGACCCCCTGGCGTGCGTCGCGACCGGCGCCGGAATGTCACTCGAAGAGCTCGACACCCTGCCCCGCGGGCGGCGGAATCGGGCGAGCTGATCGCGGGGTCACTACACTCCGCGGACCGGGACAGGTGGCCGAGTGGCTGAAGGCACTCGCCTGCTAAGCGAGTATGGGGTTTATAGCTCCATCGCGGGTTCGAATCCCGCCCTGTCCGCTGGCGCCGGGCCGACCGGGCTACACTGATCGGCCGCAGCGTCTTGCGCCCGTAGCTCAGCTGGATAGAGCGTCGGTCTACGGAACCGAAGGTCAGAGGTTCGAATCCTCTCGGGCGCGCTCTCGAAAGCCCCGCTAACCGCGGGGTTTTCGCGTTTCTGGGGGTGCGTTGCGCGCGACCTTGTGGTTGGGCTTGTGGTCCAGGCGGCGAGATCTCGTTCTTGGGCGGCACGTCCTAGCGACGCTCGCTCATGTCGCGCCCGAGCACGCGTCGATGGCCTGGTCGATGAGCGTGGGTCGCAGCCCAAGCTCGATGCCGTCGGCGATCGCGCGTGCGGGGGTGACGATCGGGACGCCTTGCAGCCACGTCACCTCCTCGTCGGCGAGGTCGCGTCGATGCAACCGATAACGCGCGGGCACCTGTCGGTGGGTGCGGTAGCCGCGCGGGACGGTGATGTCGATGTGAGCCGGGCTTATACGTCGCAGAGCTCGTGGAGGTCGAGCGCCGTCTCGCCGCTCAGCGTGCCGCGTCCATCCGGCCACTGAGCGGCCCGCGCGAACTCGTCGAAGTCTCCGGGCGGCACCAGCTCGATGCGGTACAAGCCCCGGCCGACGTGCTCGGCCAGGCCACGCTGGGCGTAGTCGTTCAGGCGGCGTGGGTCGATGCCCAGCTCGCGCACATCGCGCGTGCGCACGAAGCCGTTCTGCCCGGCGGCGAGCGCGAGGGTCTCGGTGAAGATCTGACCGGGCACGGATGTACACAGTGCCGCTTCTTGCGGATGTTCGCACGTCGGCCGATCCTGGTGTGCGCGTCGCAGCTCTCGAACGGGAGAAGCACCGGAGCGGATCTGCCCAAGGTTGCCCTGAGGATCTGCCGCTCTGTGTTCGGTGGGATGGCCGAGGGGTATTCTGTGGATCAGCCGATGGTTGTTTCGCGGATCTGCCGAGACGGAGCCGAGCGGTCGTCGTGATCGATCGTTCACTGGAACCTCGCGTGCTCGAGGCACTCGCGGATACTCGAGTCGTTGTCGTGATCGGTGCACGCCAAGTCGGCAAGAGCACGCTGGTGCAGCACATCGCCGGCGAGCGGATGGGAGCCGCCGTGCTCTCGCTTGACGATGCTGGGACGCGCCAAGCAGCAGCGTCGGACCCGACCGGATTCGTTGCCGACCACTCGACGCCGCTGGTAATCGACGAGGTCCAGCGGGCTCCTGATCTGCTGCTGGCCATCAAGGCGCGCGTCGACACCGAACAGCGTCCCGGGCAGTACCTGCTGACGGGATCGGCGAACATCCTGACTGCTCCCCGAATCGCTGATGCGCTGACCGGCCGCGCGGAGTATCTCCGTCTCGGGCCGCTTACGCAGAGCGAGGTGCATGGGGCTGGTGGGACCCTTGTTTCGGATCTACTCGACGGACGCTGGCCCAGGGCGTTGGGGGTTGGCGTCGGTCGCACGGCCTACGCGGAGACCGTGGCCGCCGGTGGCTACCCGGACGCGAGAGAGCGATCCGCCGTACGGCGTGCGCGGTTCTTTGGCAGCTACCTCGACACCGTCATCCAGCGAGATCTTCGCTCGATCGCTCAGGTCCACGACCAAGACAACGTTCGCCGGATCTTGTCCGCGATCGCCGCGGTGTCGTCTTCGCTCATGAACGTCGAGAGCCTGGCGCGCGACCTTGGGCTGCCCGCAAGCACGGTTCGCGCTCACACGTCGCTGCTCGAGACGCTGTTCCTGACCGTGCGGCTGCCGGCTTGGAGCACGAATCTCCTCAACCGTACGATCAGGACGCCAAAGGTCTTCGTCGCAGACAGCGGCCTGCTCTGCCACCTGACCGGCGCTGCGCCGGAGCGCTTGATCGCGGACGGCAACCTGGCAGGGCCCGCCTTCGAGACGTTCGTCGTCACCGAGCTGCTGCGCCAAGCGGAGTGGCAGGAGGACGTGCCGCGCGCCTTCCACTTCCGCGACCGCGATGGACGCGAGGTCGATCTGGTGCTGGAGCGGCGAGACGGTTCGGTCGCGGGAGTCGAGGTGAAGGCCGCCGCCTCGGTGACGAGCGCGGACTTCCGGGGATTGCGCCACCTGCGCGACAAGCTCGGTGACCGGTTCAAAGCCGGCGTCGTGCTCTACACCGGCGAGCACGCGTTGCCGTTCGGGGATCGGCTCGCGGCGGTGCCGATCAGCGGGTTGTGGCACGCAGCTCCGTAACCCGTCGGCTACGTGGCAGGACCACAGCGACAGAGACCGTCTCATCCCGGCGCGTACCCGAGCCGGGTGTATGTCTTCTGGCGCTTGGCGAACATGCGGCGGAGGACCGGAACGTCGTGGTCGACGTAGTCGATGATGCGGATGTCGTGTTTGGCCTCGTGGTGGCGGTGAAGCCGCCCGGCGTACTGGGTGACGGTGCCCTTCCAGGCGATCGGCAGCGCAAGCATCAGCGTGTCCAGGCGCGGATCGTCGAAGCCTTCTCCGATGAACCGTCCGGTGGCGAGGACGACCCTCGGCCCGCCGGACGTGAGGATCGCGTCGGCGGCGCGGCGCGCTCGGACTCCGAGTCCGCCGTGAAGCATGACGAGGCGGTCGGTGTGCTCGGACATCAGCGCCGCGAGCGTGTGCAGGTGCTCACGGCGCTCGGTGAGGACGAGCGGGTAGCGGCCCTCGTTGAGCTCTGCGAGCGCATCATGCGCGATCCGCCGCGAGCGCTGCTCGTCGCCGGCGACGGCGCTGAGGATCTCCTGGATCCCGGGCTCAGGCGGCAGCGAGCTTGCGTCGAATCCGGTGTCCTTGGCGAGCAGGAGGCGGCGGGCGCCCGTCTCGACCGTGACCGTCGCGGTGATGGTGTGGCGGACGGGCCCGCACTGCATGGCCAGGATCGGATGGTGGCCGTCACGCCGCTCGGGTGTGGCGGTGAGCCCGGTCATGACGCGGGCGCGGAGATCGCGAAGGACGCGCTCGTCGATGCCGCTCGTCCCGGGCTTGTCGATGGTAGTTCCGATGTCCGTTGGGTCGACGTCGAGGACCTCGGCGAGTCGCGTCACCCACTGCTCGAGCAGCGGTCGGCGGTGGACGAGCACGAGCGTCGACCGCCCGCGGCGCGCGATGAGCGCGGCGGCGATGACGGTCTTGCCTGCTCCCGGGGGAGCGACCAGCACGCCCATGTCGTGATCGGCCAAGGCGGCGACGGCCGTGCGCTGCGCGGGCCGGAGCGTCGCGGTGAAGCCGGCGGTGATCGGCGTGCCGTCGCTGCGTTTGTCAACGATGGCGGCGTGGTCGAGGACCTCCAGGGCCGCGTCGAGACAGCCGCGCGGGAGCAGCAGGCGATCGGGAAGCTCTTCGTGGCACGCGATGACACGTGGCGTCTTGAGCGTGGACAGCCGTGTGCGCTCGCGCTCGAAGAACTCGGGGTTGGCGAAGGCCGCCGTGCGTCGCAGTCGGTCGCGGACGGGCGGCGACAGGCCGATCGTGGGGATCTCGAGGCGAGCGTCCAATGCGATCGTGACCGCTGTTCCCGCAGCGGCAGATAGCGGGCGTGAAGCGAGTGGCGTCGATCCCGACGCCGTGTCGAGGCCGAGCGCTCCGTCGCTGCTGCCTGCCTCGCCGACGATCGCATCGACACCCTCACGGTCGAGGCGCCGAACGGCGGCGAGGTAGCTCCATTGGTCCGGGTAGGGCTGGAGGTCGTCGTCGAGGAAGAGCATGCAGCCGTCGGCTCGGCGGGCGTGCTGCAGCGGCAGCGCGATGAGGTTGCCGAAGCCGCCCGCCGGCATGGTGGCCTGGTTCGGGAACAGCCGGTCATAGGAGCTCATCGGGATGGAGCGTCGCGTCATCGCGTGGGTGAGAAGGAGCGAGGCGAGCGAGCAGGCGGTTCCGGCGGGGACGGCCGCGTCGAAGAAGATCCACGCGTGCGCGCCGTTGCCTGACCGTGATCGCTCGACGCTCACCGGCACCTCGAGCTCGACCGCGGCGTCGCGGAGCGCGGCGACGTCGCCGCGCCAGCCTTCGCCGTCGAGGTCGATGGCGATGAGCCGGCAGGTCTCGTCGGCGAGCAATGGGTAGATGCCGACCGTCTGATGTCCTTCGAGGTGACGGCGGACCTCGGTGTGCGTGAGCGGCACGAACCGGCGGTTGGTGCACTCCGCGCACTTGACCTTCGGTTTGAAGCACGTTCCGGGCTGCCATTCGTTGGCGCACCGTGGCGCCCACCCCGATCGTCCCGGCGTGCGAGCGCTCTCCCAGCGCGTCGCGAACACGTCATTCCGTCCCCGAAACAGCGAAGCGAACAACTCGACTCGTCCCTCGGCGGTGCCGATGTCGGGACCGCGTCCGCCTTCAAGTTCCGCGATGGACCGCAGCAGAGCGGCTCGCTCGCGATCGAGTTCGACGAGCCGATCACGCGCACGCTGAAGCTCGCCGCCGCTAGGCACGCGGGTAATCCTTGCCCACGTGCCGGACCTCAAGACACCGCGGCTTCAGCCACGATCGTCCGGGGGCGCGCGACGATACGTTCATGCCTGCGGAGTCACTGCGGATTCCCGCCGCTCTGCGCGAACGCGCGCAGCAGATCGTCGACATCACCGATGCCGCCTGCGCGGAGCACCTGGACGGCGAATACGGCCGGTTGGCGAGCGTGCTGGTCGCGCGGCTGACGCGCAAGCGCCCATCGCCGCTGGTGCGCGGGGAAGCTCGGATCTGGGCTGCGGGCGTGATCTACGCGCTCGGTCAGGTGAACTTCCTGTTCGACCGCACGCAGACGCCTCACATGACCGCGGACGACCTCGCCAAAGCGCTCGGCGTCGTCAAGACGACGATGGCCAGCAAGGCCGGACTGATCAACCGCACGCTCGACATCGGCATCTACGAGCCTGAGCTGATGCGCACCGCGATGGTCGCGCAGCACCCGATGCCCTGGATGATCATGGTCGACGAGCTCATCGTCGACGCCCGCGACCTGCCGCCCGAGTTGCAGGACGAAGCCCACCGCCAGGGCCTCATCCCGGATCCCGGGCTGCCGCGCGCGGCGTGAGGGCGCCCTGATGGTCGCTGCATACCGGCGCTGGCAGGGCCGGCGAAGGATGGCCGCATGGCGGCCGTGTTCCGTCGCGATTCCGCTGCAAGCGGAAGATCCCTATTTCGCGGATCTCTAGGCCACCGACTCGAGCTACGGACGACGATTCCGCCGAGCCGGCTCCTCGGGCCACGCCGTTCCGCATTTTCCATGCCCGCTGCGGAACCGAAGGTCAGAGGTCCGAATCCTCTCGGGCGCGCTCCACAGAACCTCGTGATAGGAAGTAGTGAGCGTTTCCATCTCGCCGACGACGACTGACGTGCCGGCAGCGGGCTCGTCACGCTCGGACCGGTCACTGATCTCCTGAAGGACCGGCCATTACCTCCCTGGGCTCGCGGGGCTCTGGCGACTGCTGCGGTAGCGACCCGGCGTCGTGCCGATGATTTCGGTGAACGCCGCGATGAAGCTGCTCGGATTGGCCCATCCACAGGCGTAGGCGGTCTGGGTCGTGTCGTGGCCGTCGGCGAGGAGGACGAGCGCGCGGTAGATGCGAAGCTGCGTCCGCCACTCGTAGAACGTCATGCCCAGCTCGCTGCGGAACAGTCGGCTGAGGGTGCGTGTGCTGCTTCCGATCGACTTGCCCAGAACGGACAGTGAAACGGTCGTCGCTGGGTTCTCCTGCAGGATCCGGGCGATGGCCTGAAGCCGGTCGTCTCGGGGCTCGGGCAGCTGCAGCGGCTGCTCGTGCGCTTCCTGCAGCTCGTCTACGAGGACGCGGAGGAGTCGAGCGCGCGCAGCAGGGCTGAAGCCAGGCTCGTCGTCGGCGTAGTTGCGTGTGCCCGTGAGGGCGAGCAGGACTTCACGGGCGAGGTTGGAGGCCAGGAACACGGCCGGACGATCGGGTATCAGCCGAGCCAGGGACGGCGGGAGGAAGACGATCCGCATGTCGGTGTCTCCGTGGGCGCGGTGGTAGTGCGTGAACCCAGCGGGCGTCCAGGCGACCCGGTTGGCCGGAACGACCGACGTGCCGGCTTCGGTGTGGACCGCGAGGACGCCGGTCGCGGCGTACACCAGATGCCCTCGCTCGTGGGACTGCACACCGCTTGTCTCGCCTGACGGCCAGAAGTGCCGCCCGCCGTCCGGCCAGAGGTGGGACGCGCGAGCTTGGCGGCCAACGGGCATTCATTGGCAGCCTATCGGTGGCCAGCCACGCTCGTACGGACGACACTGACTCCATGTCGGCGCAGACCGAAAGGAAAGGGGACGGCATGGAAACGTTCGTCTTGGTGCCTGGCGGTTGGCACGGCGCGTGGTCCTTTGATCCCGTGGCTCCGCTGCTGGAGCGCGCGGGACACATCGTGCACGCGCTGACCTTGACCGGGCTGCGGCCGGACGACGACGAGGCGACGGTCGCGACCGCGAACCTCGACACGCACGCCGACGACGTGCTGCGGCTCCTCGACCGCAAGCGCATCGACAGCGCGACGCTCGTCGGCCACAGTTACGGCGGAATGGTGATCGCCGCTGCGGCCGATCGCGCCCGCGGCCACGTCTCGCGAGTCGTCCACATCGACGCGTACGTACCGCTCGACGGCGAGTCGTGCTGGTCCGCGACGACCGAGCACTTCCGCGAGGTATTCATCGCCGGCGCCGCGGACACCGGCTACTCCGTCCGGCCTCCGTTTCGCCCGCCGGACGGCGGCGATCCGCGCCGTCGTCCCCATCCCCTGGCCTCGCTCCTGCACGCGATCCGGCTCACCGGTGGATTCGCCCGGGTCCCGCGTCGCGACTTCGCCTACTGCTCCGGATGGGAGGACGGGACGCCGTTCGCCCCACTCCGGGCGCGACTCGAAGCCGACCCCGGATGGCACGTCCACGACGTCCCCACCGGCCACAACGCGATGCGCGAGGCACCGGAAGCCGTCGCCGGCATCCTGCTGAGCCAACCGAGCCGGATGAAGTCCGGCCTGCAGCCGTCGGACGTGCGAGCATGAGTGATCGCTCAGCGGGCGGCCCAACACAAAGCACACACATGAATATGCATCATGTGATGAGGAAGGCCAAGTCGACGAAAGCGAGGTGAGCAGTCCGTGACCAGTGACAGTCCAAGTCCGACCGGCCAGCCGTTCGCCTCGCACGCCGCGTAGCGCCTGAGAAGGCCGCGCCGCGGCGGCGCACGCAACGGGGGAGCGGACCGGGCGCGTGACGCCCACGCTGTCTGTCGAGACTGCTCGAGACGAGCATGTTCTGCGCTGTGTGCCACGAGAAGGGGCGGCTGTGAGTCGACTCTCGACGTTCCCCTCGCGCGACGCGTTGCGGCGGCTGCCGTTCGGGCTGATCGACGTCGCCGTCCTGGTGGTGGTGCTCGTCGGTCTCTACGCGATCGTGCGGGTCGGGCGCGGCATGGCGGTGTCGTTCGCACCCACCGGGGTGACGTCGATCAGCACCGACCCCGAGCACCTGCCCTACTACGCGGCCCGGAGCCTGCTGCGGATGTTCGCGGCGCTGGGGCTGTCGGTGCTGTTCACGCTCAGCTACGGCTACCTGGCGGCGCGCAGCCGGCGCTGGGAGAAGGTGCTGATCCCGGCGCTGGACATCCTGCAGTCCGTCCCCGTGCTCGCCTTCTTGACGGTCGTGGTGACCGGGTTCATCGCCCTGTTTCCCGGCAGCTCGCTGGGCCTGGAGCTCGCGTCGATCTTCGCGATCTTCACGTCGCAGGTGTGGAACATGACCTTCAGCTTCTACTACTCGGTGCGCTCGCTGCCGCGCGAGCTCGACGAGGCCAGCCGGATGCTGCGGCTCACGCGCTGGCAGCGCTACTGGAAGATCGAAGTTCCCTACTCGACGGTCGGGCTGGTCTGGAACGGGATGATGAGCTTCGGCGGCGGCTGGTTCTTCCTGGCGGCGTCCGAGGCGATCAGCGTCCTCAACAAGAACTACGCGCTGCCCGGCATCGGCTCCTACGTGGCCGCCGCCGTCGACGCCGGCGACCTGGGCAAGGTCGGGCTGGCGATCGTGACGATGGTCGTCATGGTCGTGGCGGTCAACGTGCTGTTCTGGCGCCCGCTGACCGCGTGGGCCGAGCGCTACAAGCTCGAAGAGTCCGAAGCCGCGGAACGGCAGCGCTCGCTCGTTCTGGAGCTGCTGCATCGCTCGTCGTGGCCGCGGACGGCCGGCCGGGCTCGGCGCGCGCTGGCGGAGCCGCTCGGTCGCGCCATGGCGGTGCTCGGGCGCGACGGGACGACCCCCTTGGTCGCCTCGTCGTCGGTGGCCCGGCGCCGCGGCGACGCGGCGTTCGCGGTGCTGGTCGGCGTCCCGATCGCCTACGGCCTGTACCGCATGGCGTCCTACCTCGGCACCGACGGCGCGCGCGAGTTCGCCGAAGCGATGGGGCTCGGGGCGATCACCTTCGCGCGCGTGATCGTGCTGATCGTGGTCTCGACGCTGGTGTGGGTGCCGATCGGCGTCTGGATCGGCTTCAACCCGCGCGCGGCGCGGCTCGCGCAACCGGTCGTGCAGGTCCTCGCGAGCTTCCCGGCCAACTTCCTGTTCCCGTTCGCGACGCTGGCGTTCATCCACTTCGGCATCAGCCTCGACGTCGGCGGCATCCTGCTGATGAGCCTGGGCGCGCAGTGGTACATCCTGTTCAACACCATCGCCGGGGCGATGGCGGTGCCGACCGACCTGCGCGAAGCCGCCGCGCTGGCCGGTCTTCGCGGCCGCCAGCTCTGGCGGCGGCTCATCATCCCCGGCATCCTCCCCGCCTACGTGACCGGCGGGATCACCGCCTCCGGCGGCGCCTGGAACGCCTCCATCGTCTCGGAGATCGTCACCTACGGCGGCACCACGCTGACCGCCACCGGCCTCGGCGCCTACATCGCCAAGGCCAGCGAGATCGGCGACTTTCACCAGATCCTGCCCGGCCTCGCCGCGATGAGCATCTACGTCGTCGCGCTCAACCGGCTCTTCTGGCGCCGCCTGTACCGGCTGGCCGAAACCCGCTACGCCCTGTGACCAAGAACATGACCCAGATGAAGCTGATCGAGACGCGCGGGCTGCGCAAGACCTTCGCCACCCGCGACGGCGAGCTGCCCGTGCTCGACGGCATCGACTTCCACCTGCGCGAGGGGGAGATCGTCGCGCTGCTCGGCCGCTCCGGCTCGGGCAAGTCGACCCTGCTGCGCTGCATCGCCGGGCTGATCCCACCGACCGACGGGCTCGTGCTCTACCGCGAGCAGCCGTTCGTGGGAAGCAACCCGGGCGCGGGGATGGTCTTCCAGAGCTTCGCGCTGCTGCCCTGGCTGACCGTCCAGCAGAACGTCGAGCTCGGCCTCGAAGCTCGCGGCGTCGGCCGGGCCGAGCGCGCCAGGCGCGCTCTGGCGGCGATCGACCTGATCGGCCTGGACGGCTTCGAGTCCGCCTACCCCAAGGAGCTCTCCGGCGGCATGCGCCAGCGCGTCGGCTTCGCGCGCGCCCTGGTCACCGAGCCCGACGTCCTGCTCATGGACGAGCCCTTCAGCGCACTCGACGTCCTCACCGCCGAGAACCTGCGCACCGAGCTGCTCGAGCTGTGGGCCAGCGGGGAGTTCCCGACCCGGGCGATCCTGATCGTCACGCACAACATCGAGGAGGCGGTCCTGTTCGCCGACCGGGTCATCGTGCTCGGCACGAACCCCGGCACGATCAAGGCGGACATCCCGGTCACGCTCGATCGGCCGCGCGACCGCCGCTCGCTCGCGTTCGAAGCGCTGCTCGACCGCATCTACGGCGTCATGACCGGCCGCGCGATCGAAGCCGAGCTCGGCCGCCCCGCGCCCGGCGACGGGCGCCAGGTCATGCTCCCCCACGCCAGCGTCGACGGCTTCTCCGGCCTGTTGGAGATCCTGCACGACGCGGGCGGCGACGCGGACCTCGCCGACCTCGCCGACGACCTCTCGCTCGAGGTCGACGACCTGCTCCCGCTCGTCGACGCCTGTCTGCTGCTCGGCTACATGACCTCCAGCGACGGCGAGCTGCGGCTCAGCGAGACCGGCCGCGAGTTCGCGGACGCCGACATCCAGCGCTCCAAGCAGCAGTTCGCCACCGTCGCCCTCGCCCGCGTGCCGCTCGTGCGCACGATCCACACCGCGCTGCAACGCGCCGACGACGGCGCGCTGAAGGAAGCGTTCTTCCTCGACGTCCTGCGCCGGCAATACAGCGCCGGCGAAGCCGAGGCCCAGCTGGACACCGCGATCGACTGGGGCCGCTACGGCGAGCTCTACGAGTACGCCGCCGACACCAACGAGATCACGCGACACGTCGACGCGGACTGACCAGCGCTACGCCTCGTCCTGCAGGTAGGCGAGGACCGCGAGGACGCGGCGGTTGTCGTCGGCCGCGGGCGGGAGGTCGAGCTTGGTGAGGATGTTGTTGATGTGCTTGCCGACGGCCTTCTCGCTGACGACCAGCGCGGTGGCGATGGCGGCGTTGGAGCGGCCTTCGGCGATCAGCGCGAGCACTTCGCGTTCGCGCGGGGTGAGGCGGCCGACGGGGCCGCGCTCGTGCGCGTTGGTCATGAGCGCGGCGACGACCTGGGGGTCGAGGACGGTCGCGCCGGCGGCGACGCGGCGGACGGCGTCGACGAACAGCTCGACGTCGGTGACGCGGTCCTTGAGCAGGTAGCCGATCGCCCCTTCGCCGGAGCGCATCAGCTCGCGGGCGTAGAGCTGCTCGACGTATTGGCTGAGCACGAGGATCGGCAGGCCGGGACGTTTGGCGCGCGCGGCGATGGCCGCCGTGAGGCCTTCGTTGGTGAACGTCGGCGGCATCCGCACGTCGACGACGGCGACCTCGACCCGATCGGGTCCGTCGAGCGCCTCGGCGAGTGCGTCGGGGTCGCCGACGGCGGCGACGACCTCGAAGCCGTTGGCCTCCAGCAGGCGGGTGAGGCCGTCGCGCAGCAGCGCGAGGTCTTCGGCGATCACGACGCGCATGGCACCCTGATCGTGACGGTGGTGGGACCGCCGGTGGGACTGTCGAGCTCCAGCGTCCCGTCGAAGGCCTCCAGGCGGCTGGCGACACCGCGCAGGCCGGTGCCCGAGCCGCGGTCGCGCGCCGCGCCGCCGACGCCGTCGTCTGAGACGATCGCCCGCAGCTGTCCGTCGTGCCGGCTGAGCGTCACCGACGCGTGGGTGGCGCGGCTGTGCTTGGCGACGTTGGCCAGGCACTCGGCGACGGCGAAGTAGAGGGCCGACTCGACCGGTGCGGGTGGCGTCTCGCTCAGGTCCGCGTGGACGGCGATGCGGACGGGCAGGTCGAGCGCGAGCGCTTCGATCGCGCCGACGAGGCCGCGGTCGGCGAGGACCGGCGGGTGGATGTTGCGCACGACCGCGCGCAGGTCGTCGAGCGCCGACACGGTCGCCGTGCGCGCTTCGGCGATCAGCTCGGCCGCCCCGTCGGGGTCGCTGCGCAGCAGTTGCTCGGCCAGCCCGAGGCTCATGCCCATCGCGACCAGCCGGGCTTGGGCTCCGTCGTGCAGGTCGCGCTCGATCCGGCGCAGCTCGGCGGCCTGGGTGTCCAGCGCGCCGCTGCGGCTGCGCGTCAGCGTGTCGACGCGCTCGGCGAGCTCCTGCTCGCGCTCGGGGGGCAGCCGGCTCATCAGCCAGCCGTGCGCTCCGAGCAGCAGCGAGAAGGCGAGCATCGGCCAGACCGGCCAGAAGAACCCCAGCCCGCTCAGCAGCCAGACGACGATCTCGACGGGCATCAGGATCGAGAAGATCGCCACGTGGACGGCGAACCGGCGCCGCCGGCCGGCCGGGTGGCGCAGCGCTCGCCGCAGGGCGATCTGCAGGGCGATCGCCGTCGCGAAGCCGAAGAGCACCCAGCGCGGCCAGAAGTCGTTGCCGCCGAGCGCGGCCCACACGACGGTGGAGGCGATCGTCGCGATCGCTCCCGCCGCCAGCTGCGTCCGCAGCGCCCGCCGCCAGGCGACCGGCGTCGGGCGGCGTTCCCCGCTGACGGCCGCCAGCGCGAGCGATCGCAGAGCATCCGGGCTCATGCGGCGAGCAGCTCCCGCGTCGGCGCCTCGGCCACGACCCGGCGCACGGCCAGCCGGGCTGCGCCCACGGTGACCGTCAGCGCGACGGCGGCGACGGCGGCGAACAGCCAGGCGCCGGTGGCGAGGATCCAGGTGTGCTTGACCGCCATGTACGGCACGGTGGTCGCGAGCGAGCCCACCAGGCCGACGGCGATGCCGACGACCGCGATCAGCAGCGCTTCGCAGACGACCATGCGTTCGACCTGCCCGCGGGTCGATCCGGCCAGGCGCTGCAGCGCGAGCTCGCGGCGGCGGTCGGCGACCGCGGCGGTGAGCGTGTTGACGACCATGATCGCGGCGAACAACGAGATCATCCCCACGACCAGATAGTTGAGCAGCTCGGTCCCCTGGTCGCCCGGCCCGCCCGCGTCGAGCATGCCGTTGGCGGCGTCGACGGACACCATGATCAGCGTGCCGGTCGCGATCCCGACCAGCACGATCACCGGCATCAGCGCGCCGGCCAGCGCGCCCGGACGCTGCCGCGCGTTGCGCAACGCCAGGAAGCGCGACACGTCACCGGCGCCGAGCCGCGACGCCGCACCCGCGGCGATGCGCAGCAGCCCGGGCGCGAGCAGCGCAAGCCCGATCGAGGCGAACACGGATGCCGACCCGGCGGTGCTCATCGCCGCGTAGTAGTCGTCGCTGCTCCCGGTCACCGTGATCGTCACCGAGGCGTAGACGACGCCGAGCGCGACGAGCCCGAGCGCGAACCGCTTGCGCTTGCGCCCCAGGCGCCCGCGCTGGGCGTCGGCCAGCGCCGCGCGCATCTGCTCCGCACCGGCGGCGGCGGTCGCCCGCCGCGCGGCGAACGTCGCCGCCACGGCGGCGGCGAGCGTCATCGCCGCCAGCGAGGAGCCGATCGACAACGTCCCGACGTGAAAGCCGACGCCGTCGCTGATCAGCCCGCTGCCCGCCAGCGCCCGCAGGACGCCGAAGCCCACCAGCGCGCCGGGGGCCAGCCCCGCGACGGCAGCTGAGAGCGAGACGATCAGCGTCTCGCCGACGACCATCCGGCGCACCTGGCGGCGCGTCAGCGCGACGGTGCGCAGCAGCGAGAGCTCCTCGGTGCGGCGGGCGATCATGACGCCGAGCGTCGAGACGACGGAGAAGAGCACGATCACGATCGACCACCCCCCGACCACCGCGGCGATCATCGTCAGCGTGGTGCGGTCCTCGCTCGAGACGTCCCCGGCCAGGCCGCTCTGCAACAGCGTGAGGAACGCGAACAGCAGCGTCGTGCCCAACAGGACGGCGATCGCGGTCGCCGCGAACGCCGGCCGGCGCGCGGCGACCGAGCGGCGCGCGATGCCCACCATCGCTCCCGGAGCCCTCATCGCTCCTGCTCCGCGCCCAGACGGGCCATCCGCGCCGCGACGGCGTCCGCGGTCGGCTGCTCCAGGCGTCCGGCCAGGGTGCCGTCGGCCAGGAACACGACCTCGTCGGCGTGACCGGCGGCGATCGGATCGTGCGTGACCATGACGATCGTCTGACCGGCCCGATCGCACGCGTCACGCAACAGGCCCAGCACCTGGCGGGCGGCGTGGGTGTCCAGCGCGCCCGTCGGCTCGTCGGCGAACAGCACCGCCGGCGAGGTCACCAGCGCGCGAGCCAACGCGACGCGCTGCTGCTCGCCGCCGGACAGCTGGCCGGGCAGATGGCCGCCGCGGCGAGCCAGGCCGACGCTCGTCAGCGCGGTGGCGACCCGGCGGCGCTCGACGCGGCGGCCGGTCGCGCGCAACGGCAGCTCGACGTTGTCGGACGCCGTCAAGTACGGCAGCAGGTTGTAGTGCTGAAAGACGAACCCGACGTGCAGGCGGCGAAAGCGCGTCAGCGCGTCGTCGTCAAGCCCGGACAGGCTCGTGCCGTTGACGCTGACCGACCCGCTGGTCGGCGCCTCCAGGCCCGCGGCGACCTGCAGCAACGTGCTCTTGCCCGAGCCCGACGGGCCCATGACCGCGACGAACCGGCCGGCCGGAACCGCGAGGGACACGCCGTCGAGCGCGAGCACCCCGCCCGGGCCCTCACCGAAGGACTTGCTGACCGACGCCAAGACGACGCTGTGCGGGGCCACGGGCACTGCCGTGACGGGTGCACGGTTTCTGACGGACACGGGAGGATCTCCTTGTCGAGAGAGGCGGCTGACGGGCGCTGACGGCGCCCACCTCCACAGTGGCGATCCACCGGCCATCGCACCATTGGGCCCACGGTGCGAATCGAAGGTGGGGCTAGACCTACCGCGCGCCGCTTCGAGGCGCGACCAGCCCGGCGTCGTAGGCCGCGATGACGACCTGGAGGCGGTCGCGGGATCCGGTCTTCTGGAGCAGCCGGGCGACGTGGGTCTTGACGAACGCGGCGATGACGCGCCGGGTCACCGACGGGCTGAGCAGGCTCTCGCCGGCCGCGACGGCGCGAACCGCGGCGAGCATCTCCTCCGCCGGCCCGTCCTTGACCAGGAATCCACTGGCGCCCGCGCGGAGCGCGTCGTAGACGTGAGCGTCGAGATCGAAGGTCGTGAGGATGACGACCTTCGCCGGGCTGCCGGTGGCGACCAGGCGGCGTGTCGCTTCGATGCCGTCGATCGTCGGCATCCGGATGTCCATCAGCACCACGTCGGGCCGGGTCCGGCGGACGAGGTCCTGGACGCCGTCACCGTCGGCGGCCTCGCCGACCACGTCGATGCCGTCGGCGGCGTCGAGGATCATCCGCAGGCCGGTCCGGATCAGCGCCTGGTCCTCGACGATGGCGACCCGGATGGTGGTCGTCATTCGGTCTCCGGCAGGGGGAGGGTGGCGCAGACCTCGAAGCCGCCGTCGTGGTGGGGCGAGGCCACGAGGGTGCCGCCGAGCATGGCCACGCGCTCGCGCATGCCGACCAGCCCGCGGCCGCTGGACGGCAGGTCGAGCGCGGCGACGCCCGGCCCGTCGTCGCGAACGGAGACCTCGAGCTCGTCCGCGCGCCAGCGCAGGCGCACGAGCGCGTGGGCGGCGCCGGCGTGGCGCACCACGTTGGTCAGGCTCTCCTGGACGATGCGGTACACGGAGAGGTCGGCGACCTCGCTCAGCCGCCCGGGCTCGCCGTCGACCGTCACCGCCACGTCCACGCCGGCGTCCCGGGTGGCGCGGACCAGGTCGTCGAGGCGCGCGAGGCCGGGCGCGGCGCGGCGATCCTCGGCGGCGGCCGGATCGTGGACGAGGAGGTCGAGCATGCGCCGCAGCTCCTCCAGCGCCTGACGGCCGCTGCGCTCGATCGTCGTGAACGCCTCCCGGGCGCGCCCCGGGTCGGTGGCGAGCACCGCCGAGCCGCCCTTGGCCTGCATGACGATCACGCTGACGCTGTGCGCGACGACGTCGTGGAGCTCGCGGGCAAGGCGCGCCCGCTCGGCGGCGACGGCCTCGACGGTTCCCGCCTCCGCTTGCACCGCACGGCGCAGGCGCTGGCGCAGGATGCGCCCGAAGATGAAGCCGACCGCCATGAACATGACGGGGTACAGCGCGTCGACCACGGTGTGAACGTTGGGATCGCGGAGCGTGTAGACCGCCAGGAACACGGCGGTGGCGCCGAGCACGGGCCAGAGCGCGGCGCCCCACGCCCCGGCCGAGTACGCGACGACCAGGAGGATCAGGAAGCCGCCCCCGAACTCGCCCGCCCCCTGCACGAGCAGCATCAGCGAGAGCGAGCCGATCGTCGCGAGGAAGACGCCCAGCGGCCAGCGCCGCCGCCAGGCGAGCGGGACGGTCCCCCCCAGCAGCAGCACGGCGGTGAGGACCCGGTTGCCCGGCAGCGCCGGCATCCCCTGGTACCGCTCGCCGAGCCACAGCTCGAGTTGCGCCATGACGGCCAGGACGGTGGCGAGGCCGACGTCGAGGTACCGGGAGCGGCGAGCGTTCACCGCCAGACCATACGCCGCCCGGACGGGCCCTCGCATCCCTCGTGCGAGGGTCCACAGATCCCTCAGAAGGGGGAGGTCGAAGCCCTCGCAGGGCCGACGACGAATCCCTGGCCGGACCGTAGCGTCCGTCGCATCGATCCCGACCGAGTAGGAGCCCGCCCGATGCCGCCGACACCGCTTCTGTCCCGCACCATCTCGACGGCGATGCTGGCCGGCGCGTTGTTCGTCGCCGAAGCCGCGACCGAGCTCGCCCACCGCCAGGCCGAGCGCTTCGTCAGCGTCGGCGACTACCTCGTCGAGATCTTCTTCGGCCTCGCGCTCGCCGCGGCCAGCGTGGCGCTCTTCTCACTGCGCGTCGCCGGCGGCCGCGTGAGGATCGGCGCCGGCGTGGCGGCCGCCGGGCAGGCCGCGCTGGCGGTCTGCTCGGTCGCGACCATCATCCACGGCTCCGATGCGCTGGGGCCGCTGTTCGTGCTCGGCCTGCTCGCGTCGCTCGCCGGCTTCGCGATCATCGCCACGAGCGCCCGCGCGGTGGGCCTCGTGCTCGGGCTCGGCTTCGTCGCGTCGATGGCGGTCCCCCACGGGGGCGCGGCGATCATCGGCCTCGCGTGGCTGACCGTCTCCGTTCTGCTGCGCGGTCCGGCCGGCGTCGGTGGGCGTCGCGGAACGGCTCGGCGCGCTGCTCCGCGAGCGAGGCTGGACGGGATGGGCCCGCAGCGAGCGGACGGTTGACGACGCCGGCGATACGTCAAGATCGGCCCATGACGACGACGGCAGGCTCGGCACGGAGCCCGATCCGCCGATGGATCCGCGCGCACCCGGCCGACGTGATCGACGTCTTCGTCTACGTGGTCGTCCTGAATCTGGCGATCGAGTACGTCCCGTCGGTCATCAGCGAGAGCTTCACGCTCTCGCTGCTGACGGCGGTGCTCCTGAAGGTCGCGCTGGAGCTGGTGATCCGTCTCAAGACCCGGATCCTGGCCAGGCTCCAGGCCGCCGACACGCGGCGCGCCAAGCTCGTCGCGACGGCCTCGCTGTGGGCGGTCGCGGCCGGTAGCAAGCTCGTCGTGCTCGGACTGGTCGATCTCGTCTTCGGCGATGCCGTGAGCCTCGGCGGCTTCCTGCCGGTGACACTGCTCGTCGTCGCCCTCCTCGCGTCACGGGCGGCGCTTCGGCGCCTGCTCTCCGACACCGACCCGCAGGTCTGACGTCAGCGCGCCGGCGCCGAAGCGAACAGGTTGAGTCCGAGCGTGCGCGACAGGAACGCCGTCGCCTGCTGGCCGCGGACGCTGTTGCCCGCGTCATCCAGCGGCGGTGAGAACGTCGCGATGCCCGCCTTGCCGGGCGCGACGGTGACGATCCCGCCGGACACGCCGGACTTGCCCGGCACGCCGATCTCGAACAGCCACTCGCCCGAGCGCTCGTACAGGCCCGACGTGGCCAGCACGGCCAGCGTGTCGCGGCAGACCGACGCGGCCACGACCCGGTCGCCGGTGACCGGGTTCACGCCGCCGTCGGCGAGCGTGGCCGCCATCGTGGCGAGGTCGCGCGCGCTGACGGCGAGCGAGCACTGCTTCGTGTAGACGTCGACGATCGCGAGCGGGTCCTCGGCGATGCGGCCGTAGCTCTCGAGCAGGCCCGCGATCGCGCGGTTGCGCTGGTTGGTCGCCGTCTCCGACGCGTACGTGGGCGCGTCCAGCTCGAGCCGTCTCCCGGCGAAGCGCGACAGCCCGTCGTGGATGAACGCCCACTTCGCGTCCGGTGTCGTCCCGGGCGCGAGCGCGGTCGTCGCGAGCGCGCCCGCGTTGACCATCGGGTTCATCGGGTGCCCGTGGTGGAGCTCGATCGCCATCACGGAGTTGAACGCCAGCCCGGTGCTGTTGACCCCGACGCGCTCGAGCACCGCCCCGTGCCCGATCACGTCGCACACCAGCGCGTACACGAACGCCTTCGAGATCGACTGGATCGAGAACGCGTGCTCGGCGTCGCCTGCCGTGTGCACCGCGCCGCCGACCTCGGCGACGCAGACGCCGAACAGGTCCGGGTCCGCTCGGGCGAGGACGGGGATGTAGTCCGCGACGCGACCGTCGCGGACGCCGCGGCAGCGCTCGTAGGCGTCCGTGACGAGCTGCTCGACGCGGTCCCAGCCCGGCAGCGTGCCGGTCGAGACGGCCTGTTGCACCGTGTCGACGTTCAGATCCACGCCGCAACCGTAACCGCGAGGTCTAGGGCCGGACGGCGATGACCGCGGCCACCAGGTCGCGGAGCTCGTCGGTGTCCTGCCCGGCGAGCAGCAGATGCGCGGCGCCGACAAGGGCGAGCGCGAGGCGATCGACGTCCGTGTCCAGGGCGATCCGGCCGAGGCCGCGCTCGGCGGTCAGGTAGGCGGCGATCATCCGCGTGGTCTCGGCCAGCACCGGGATCCCGGTCGGGGTGGTGAGGCGCAGCCGGGCGAACAGATCGCGCCGGGACAGGACCAGGGCGACGATCGCCAGCGCGTCGGCGTCGAGCGAGGCGGTCAGGGCGGCGACGAGGTTGTCGGCGACGGTGCCGCTCCCGGCCTCCGAGCGCAGCGCCTCCGAGCGACCGTCCAGCCGCTCGATCCGGGCCAGCACGAGCGAGGCCAGGAACGTGTCGAAGTCGGCGAAGTGGCGGTGGAGGATGCCCTTGGCGACGCCCGCCTCGGTCGTGACCGCACGGCTGGTCAGCGCGTCCGGCCCGTCCCGGCGCAGGACGCGCGCGGCGGCGTCGAAGAGCTGGTCGCCCACGTCGTGGATCGGCACTCCGGTCGGCACTGGCAGCTTCTCCTGGTTGACAAGTGGGCATACGCCCACTTACAGTGGGCAGGTGCCCACTGTACCGGCGCTCGCACCTCACCAAGCCCGCCGGCTGGCGGAGTCCTTCGGTGCCGACCCCGAGCGCTACGACCGCACCCGGCCCCGCTACCCGCAGGCGCTGGTGGACCGGATCGTCGCGCTGAGCCCTGGTCGGGACGTGCTCGACGTGGGCATCGGCACGGGCGTCTCGGCGCGGCCGCTGGTGGCGGCGGGCTGCCGCGTGCTCGGGGTCGAGGTCGATGCCCGCATGGCCGCGTTCGCCGCTGCGCAGGGCTTCGACGTGGAGGTCGGGACGTTCGAGGCGTGGGACGCGGGCGGGCGGACGTTCGACGCGATCGTCGCCGGGCAGACCTGGCACTGGATCGACCCGAACGCCGGCGCGGCCAAGGCCGCCGGGCTGCTCCGGCCCCGCGGCGTGCTGGCCGTCTTCTGGAACGTGCAGCAGCCGCCGGCCGGGCTCGCGCAGGCGTTCGCGGAGGTCTACCGGCGGGTGCTGCCCGGCACGCCGTTCGCGAGCACCCCAGCGAGCGCACTCGACGCCTACGACCGCATCCTCGGCCCCACGATCGAGGGGATCGGGGCGACGGGCGCGTTCGGGAAGCCCGAGCGATGGCAGTTTGACTGGACCCAGCGCTACACGACGGACGAGTGGCTCGACCAGGTGCCGACCTTCGGCGGCCACAGCCGCTTCGCGCCAGCGAAGCTCGAGGCGCTGCTGACCGGGCTCGGCGACGCGATCGACGCGGCCGGAGGCAGCTTCGCGATGGACTACGCCACGGTCGCGGTCGTGGCCCCGGCGATCAGGTCACAGGATTCGCAGTCGTGCGAGTACATGGAGCATGCATCGCGATCCGGTATCCGAGCTGACCGACGCTGAGCTTCTCACTCGCTCGCTCGTCGATCCGGAGGCGTTCGGGATCTTCTACGAGCGTCACGAGCGGATGGTCTTCGGCTACCACATGCGCCATACGCGTGACCTTGAGGTCAGCGCGGACCTCACCGCGGAGACGTTCGCCGCCGCGCTGGTCGCTCGCGCCCGGTTCCGGCCCGGCCCTGAGCCCGCCTCGGCGTGGCTGATCGCGATCGCGCATCACAAGCTGCTGACGTCCTATCGACGCGGCCACGTCGACGCCCGCGCGCGCAAGAAGCTCGGGATCGGCCCGATCGCCTTGACCGACGCCTCGCTCGAGCGTGCCGAAGCGATCATCGACGACGAGCGGTTCCCGATGCAGGAGCTCCTGGACGGACTTCCGGCCGACCAACGCGAGGCGATCGTCGCTCGAGTGCTCGACGAGCGCGAGTACGACGACATCAGCCGCACCCTGCGGTGCTCCGAAGCGGCCGCACGCAAGCGCGTCAGCCGGGGTCTCGCCACCCTTCGCCGCCAACTCCAACGAGGCGTCACATGACCGTATTCCCAGAGATCCAGGACGCGCTGGTCAAGGCCGCCGCCACCCGCGAGCGCTCCCCACGGCGCCGGCGCGTCCTCCGCCGCGGAGTGATCACCGCAATCGCCGCGCTCACCGTCAGCGGATCGGCGCTCGCGGTCGTCATGACTCGAGACGAGGCCTACCTGAACGCGACATCGCGCGAGCTCGCGGAAACGCCACTCAGCCTCGACCAGGCACGCGGTGAGCTGGGCGCGGCCGGTCGCGACGTCAACCAGATCCGTCGAGAGATGGTCGTCGAGGGACACGAGGTGTACGCGGTCGAGGGGCCCGGCACGCGATGCATCCTGATCGCCGGGGTCGATCAGCCGGCCGGCAAGAGCGAGTCGATCGCGTGCCAGCCCAGCAGTGAGACGAAGGCCCTCGGCGCAGACCTCTCCCTTGGGTCCGACCGGGGAAGAGTGATCCTGATCTGGACAGGGCCCTCCGCCGAAGCCGTCTCAGCAGAAGCCGGCGGACAGCGCCTGACGATCGAGTCCGGCCCGACCATCCTCGCGGTGACCCGACCGGATCCCGACGCCGCGGGCACGGTGACCTGGACCAGTGCGGGGAAGCCGAGGAGCTTCAACCTCATCCCGGCGCGAGAGCTCGATCCCAGTCGCCGCGCGCTCCCGGCGGCGACATCCGCGCCCTGACCGCCAGGGTCTCCGTCCACACACAGTCGTCGGAGCCGTCCAGCTGGCGGATCCGCAACGCAAGCTGAGGGCGGCGTGGCACGTCTGCAGTACGGGAGTGGAGGCGAACGCCGCGAGCGTGTACCGACTACCACTGGGCTAGGCGCGAGACCGCGGCCCCGCTCGCGTCCCGGAGCGCGGTGCGGCGTCTGCAATGCCGTTCACCGCCACGCGCCGGCCCGCCGCCGCGCCAGTTGCGCCTCCGCCCGCAGCGCTTCCGCGCTCGAGCGCAGATCGCGCGACTCGGCGATGCGCGCCTGCAGCGTGGCGAGGTTCAGACGCAGCGTGATCCGGGCCGCCGCCAGCGCGACCCGCAGCTCGTAGAGCGGTGAGCGCTCCATCGCCTGGTGATACCCGCTGGGCGAACGTCGTCCACCCCCCGCTCAACGTGCCCTCTTGCTCCGCGGGCGCATCACGACGCAGCCCGCGCCGTCGTCGCCCTTCCGGCACGCCTTGGCGCCGAAGTCCACCGTCACGGTCGCGCCGCCCGCGACGCCACCCCCGGGGACGCCGAGGCGCACTCCGATCCCGACGTCGCGGTAGTCCTTGCTCAGCAGGTTCGAGCGGTGCTCCGAAGAGGCGAGCCACGCGTCCACGAGCGCCTGGGGCGTGCTCAGCGACCCGGTCGCCCAGGCCAGGTTCTCGCCCAGCATCCAGCCGTCGAAGCGCTTGACGTACTTCGCGTCGACCACCCGGTCGACGAGCGTGGCGCCGTCGGCGCCGACGTGATCGAAGGCGCCGCCCAGGACCATGTCGCGCGTGTGACGGGCGGCGGCGAGCGCAAGTCTCGCGTTGGCCTTCAGCGGCGGCAGCGCACGCTCGGCGCGCACCCGGTTCTGCACGCAGAGGATCGTGTCGGCGATCGCGCGCAGGGTGTCGGCCGTGGGCTCGAGGTCGGCGCCGCGGCACGCCGCCGGCTTGGCGCCGTGCGCGGCGGGCGCGACGACGAGCAGGGCGGCGGCGGCGATCAATACGGCAAGAAGACGCACGGCGAAAGCGGGCGGCCGGGTCGGACCCGGCCGCCCTCCGGCTACGGCAGATCGATCGCCTGCGGCAGCGTGAACGTCCGGGCGCGCGCGGGCCCGCGGGCGCGGCTGGCCGCCCGCACCTCGGCCCGGTAGACGGCGGCACGAACGCCCTTCGGCGGCGCGACGCGGATCCGGTAGCGCCCGCGCGCGTCGAGCTTCGCCCGGCCGGCGATCTCGTAGCGCCCGCAGGCCACGAGGCGCTTGAGCGTGACGGTCTGCCGCGTGCGCGCGAGCGGCGGCTCGACCCGCCCGCTGAACGTCACCCGCCCGGTCGCCGCCGAGACCGCGGTCGTCGCCATCCGCCGGTGCAGCTTCAGCGACGCGCTCCGCGCCGCGCCGGCGCTCGCGACGTAGCGGGCGGCGTTGGTGCGCGCGATCCGCGCCGCGGGCGCCGCGACGCGCGCGTGGAACAGACCGTCCCGCCCGACCACGGGACGCGCGACCACCCTGCCGGTCGCCACGAGCTTGATGGCGACGCGCTGCCCGCGCAGATCGGTGGCGGCCGCGCCGCGCAGCACGACCTGCCGGCCGCTTGGCTGCACGTCCATCAGCACGAGCTTGCGGTCCGTGCAGGCGAGCGCGAGCTCACCGGCCGTGCCGGTCGCGAACGTCGGCGGCGGTGCCGGAGCACCACCACCCCCGCCGCGCGTGTCCGGCTGCACCGTCGGACTCCGAACCGTCACCGTGCCGGTCCCGGTCGCGCGGTCGCCGTTGGCGTCCACGACCTCGGTCGTGACCCGGTGGTCCCCGGGTGCGAGCCCGTCCGCAAGCGCCGCGCGGCAGTGGCCGGACGTCGCGTCGTAGGCGGCGGCGACCGTGATCGACCCGATCGTCACCGTGCAGCCGGTGATCGGCACGCCCGGCGCCGGCCGCACCGGCACGAGAACCGTGCCACCGTCGACCACCGGATCGCCCACGCTCGGCGTCACGATCGAGAACGCGCCGGCGGCCTGGCCCTGATCGCCGGTGCCGTCGGTGACCGTCACGAGCGCTTCGTACGCGCCGGGCGCGTACGAAGCACGCGGGAGCGTGGCCGTGCAGCGGCCACCGCTCAGCGTGCTCGGGACCGTCGTGTACGCACCGGTCCCGGCGCGCCGGACCTGGATCGTGCACGCCGTGAGCGTCTCGCCGGCCGGCGGTGTCGCGAGACCCGTGACGGTGCGGTTGGGCGCGTCCGGGTCGAGGATGACCGTCGGCGCGGTGCCGGACAGGACGAGCGGCGCACCGCTCTCGGCCTGCCCGGTGTCGCCGTTGGCGTCGGTCACTTCGACGCGCACGGTGTACGCGCCGTCCGGCACCGTCCCGGGAACGGTCGCGCGGCAGGCGCCGCCCTGGATCGTGCCGCTGACCGTCACGCCGCCGACCGTGAACGCGCACCCAGCCAGCGCGACGCCCGGGGCGGGCATGACCGCGGCGCTGAGCGTGCGCCCGGCGGCCGCCGGCGGGCCGGCCTGGGGCACCGCGACCGTGACGGTCACGGTCGGGCTGACGCCCGCGTCGCCGTCGGCGTCGGTCACCGTCGCGCGCACCTCGTAGCTCCCCGGCCCGGGGAAGCGCGCGCGATCCAGCGCCGCGGCGCACTCGCCGCCGTCGAACGTCGTCACCAGCGCGACGAACGGCTCGCCGGCGCGGCGGGCGGAGATCGTGCACGACTGGAGCGCGTCGTGCGCCGCGCCCGACGCCGGCACCGCGTGGCCGACGACCGTGCGGTTGGCCGGCCCGGCGGCAACGGTCACCGCCGGCGCCTCGCCGCTGGTCGGGGCGCCGCACGGATCGTCGGCGGCGCTCAGGCGCGACTCGCCGATGTCGGCGGACAGCAGCGTGCCGAGCAGCGGCGCGCTGAGCTGCACGTGCAGCGCGACCCGGCGGATCGACGTCGCGGTCCGCTCCTCGTAGTTGGGGATGATCTGGCCCTGGACGCCGAGCAGGTCGATCGTCACCGGCGCGTCGAGGATCGTGATCGGGATGCCGAGCACGGTCACGCCGCTGAAGCTCGACGTGGCCGTGAACGTCGGCGCGACGCCCGCTCCCGCCCGCGGGCAGGACGCGGTCACCGACGACTCGGCGACCGAGACGCCGAGCAGACCCGGGAACGCGGCCAGGGCGAAGCCGAGGCCGGCCACGTCCGCGCTCGCCGTCACGCGGCGGTCGGGCTGGGGGCCGGTGGTGGTGGTCGTGCGCGAGTTGAGCGCGTTCGCGTTGATCCCGGCGATCGTCGACAGGTTCACGTCGAGGATGTCGCGGGAGTCGCTGACGCAGGGGGTCTGCGGCGGGTTGGACCGCAGGAGGCTCAGGTCGAGTGAAGCGCCGAGCAGGGTGGCGGTCACCGGAGTGGCCGTGCACCCCCAACTGGGCGCGGCGCTCGCTGCGGCCGGCAGGGTCGCGATCGCGAATACGGCAGCGACCAGCGCGACTGTCCAGTGGACAGCTCGAGACATCGATCCTCCTTCATGGCGGGACGCCCGGGACGGGCGGATCCGAATGGGTTCTGGGGCGCCTGCCGAGGGTTTACCGCGCCAACATTTCCGCCGGCAACGGCGGCGGTGCGGACATCAGACCTTTGTCGAACGCGCCGGTTTCGGAGGGGGGAGAGCGGCGCCCCGCTCCGACCCACCCCCATTCGACCCCGACGCTCAGGAGCAACGCCGATGGAGGCACCGAACCTGTTCGACCAGGTCAACCTGACCGGAGAGGACGCGATCCGCGCCGCCTTCGCGGCGAGCGACGAGTACGCGGTCGACGACCGCTCCGGCCCGGAGCTGCTCTGCCTCGCCGTCGAGCGCCTGTACGACGTGGCGATCCTGGCCGAGGGCCTGCGCGCGAGCACCGCGATCCTCGAGGACCCCACGAGCTGGCTGCTCGTGGAGGGCGTGCGCGAGCTGCGCGACGTCGGCGGCGAGGTCCTGCAGCTGCTGCTGCGCGCGCTCGACACCGAGGCCCGCGAGACCGGCTTCGCCCCTGACGTCTGGCAGCGCCGGGCGCTGCGGACGGCGGCGATCGCGCTGCGCGGCGACGAGCGGGCGCCTCAGCGTCCGGACGTCGGCGACGCGACGCGCGCCGCGACCGTCAGCGTCGCCGCCGCGCTGCGGGACGGCCGGCTGGACCGGATGGCCGTGCCGGGCCACCTGTCGTCGGCGATCGGCTGCGCCGCGGCGCTGTTCATGCTCGCGTCGGCGGTGCTCGAACGCTCCGACGTGCGCTGAGCCCCGACTTTCGGACGATCCCGGCCCGCGGCGCTTGCCCCGGGCGGTCCGGGGTCGGTACGAACCCCCGATGTTGCGATTTCGAGGCGAGACCGTCGAGCGGGTCACGACGCCGCCGGACACGCTCATGCGCGAGGTGTCCGGCCCGCTGCTGGAGCTCGCGCTGCGCGGCGCCGCGCTGAACGATGCGCGCCAAGCGCACGGGGTCGAAGCGGACGAGCTGCGGGCCTTCCGTGAGGTCGCGACCGTGGTCGCGACGAGCCTGCACCAGGCGCTGGCGGCGCACGCGGTGCGCCACCGGTACTCGGCCAAGCGGTGGGAACGGGCGGCCGCGGACCTGCGCGCCGCGGCCGTCTCCGACCACGCCGGGAACCTGCCGTCCGCGCTGGGCTCGCGCGCGAGCCTCGAGCTGCTGCTGGCGCACTCGAGCCGCCGCCCGCGGCGAGCCGTCCCCGCGCACCTGGCGCGAGCGATCGGGCTGGTCGAGGCGCTCGCTTCGCTCGCCTCGATCCTCGAACGCGAGGACCCCCGCGGGGGCGTTCGCTAGGGTCGCCGGCGGGATGCGCGCGGCGGGTTTGGCGATCACGGCTGCGCTGCTGGCGGTCGCTCCGTCCACCGCGCACGCCGGCACCTACGACGTCTGGTCGTGCCGCGGGCCGGCGGGAGAGCCGCTGCGCGCGGACGCCTGGGTGCCGCGCACCGTCGACGCGCGGGCCGGTGACGTGACGTTCGCCGACACGTGCGCGCAGGGCGGCGCGCTGCGCGTCGAGCTGGCGGCGGGCCGCGCGTTCGACCGGCCGGTCACCGGCATGGCGGAGCTCTCGCCGCCGCGGGGAACACGGATCGTGGGATACGAGCTGTGGCGCTCGCTCACGGTCGCGCCGGCGGAGTGGCTGCGGCTGTTCGACTTCGGTGCCGCGGTCGTGGTCACCCGTGACGGCGCGACGAGCCGCTCCGGCTGCTCGACCTGGCGCTGGTGTGCGGCGTCTGACCGGGTCGCCGGCGACGGTCCCGTGGATGCGGTGCGCCTGCAGGTGGAATGCCGGTTGCCGCTGTGCCAGGCGCCGCGTGGCAGCGCGGCGCGCGTGGAGCTCCAGCGCTCGCGGGTGACGCTGACCGATGAAGTAGCTCCGGAAGCGCCGGAGGTGACGACGGCCGGTGGGCTGGTGGTCGTCTCCGGCGCGGATGTGGGCGCGGGGATCGCCGCGGTGTCCCTGTCGGTGGACGGCGGGGAGCCGGTGGTGCGGGAGCGCTGCCGGGTGCCCTACGCGGCGGTGGTGCCGTGCCCGGGCGCGGTGGCGGAGACGTTCGCGGTGGACCTGGCGCCGGGCGCGCACGCGCTCGCCGCTCGGCTGCGTGACGCGGCGGGCAACGAGACCGCCGCGACCGTGCGGGTGACCGTGCCGGACCTCGGCGCTGCGGTTCCGCCTTTGCCCGGCCCGGCGACCGCCGGGCCGGACGGCGCGGCGGTGGCGGAACCCGCGGCGGCGGGCGGCGCGCGGTTGCGCCTCAGCGCGTCCCGCACGCTGCGCGCGCCCGGGACGCCGGTGCGCGTGTCCGGCACCCTCACCACGCCCGACGGCGCACCGATCCCCGACGCCGCGATCACCCTGACCGCGCTCGACCTCGGCCTCACCCGCGCCCGGCCCCGCGCGCTCGCGCACCCCCGGACCGACCGCCGCGGCCGCTTCAGCAGCACCCTGCGCCGCGACGGCGCCCAGCGCGTGACCGCCACCTACGCCGCCACCACCACCGCCACGACGGTCCGCACCCGCCTCGCACTCACCGCCCGCCCCGCCCGCCGGCACCTGCGCAAGGGCCGCACCCTCACGCTCACCGGCGCCCTCGCCGGCGCCGGACCCAGCGCCTCCGGCGTCCCCGTCCGCGTGGAATCGATCGTCAACGGCCGCTGGACCACCGTCGGCGTCACCACCACCCGTGCCCGCGGCCGCCTCAGCTGGCACTACCGCTTCGTCCACCTGACCCGCAGCACCACCTTCAGCTTCCGCGCCGTCGTCGACCGCGCCCCCGCCTGGCCCTGGCCCACCGCCCGCAGCCGGCCCGTCACCGTCGACGTCGACGTCACATGACCGCCTCGGCGGAGATCCTCGTCGAGCGCGACTACGAGCGGCTCAAGCCCAGCGTCCTGCGCACGCTCCGGTACCGGCTGCGAGCGCGCGGCCTGCACCTGGACGAGACGGACCTGGACGCGTTCTACAACCAGGCGTGGCACGGTCTCTACGTGCGGCTCGCCGCCGGCGAGGAGGTCGCGAGCCCGCAGGGGCTGCTGATCACGATCGCCGAGCGCCGCGCGATCGACGAGGCGCGTGCGCTGCACCTGGACCGGCGCGGTCGGGACCACGACCTCGCCGAGCTCGCCACGGAGCCCGACCTGGAGGCCGGCCTCGACGACCGCGTCCGGTTCCGCCAGTTCACGCAGGGGCTGCGCGAGCGGCTGTCCGAACGCGAGCGGCAGGCGGCGCTGCTCTGTTACGTGCACGACTACACGCGTCCCGAGGCCGCGACCGCTCTCGGCGTCAGCCGGCGCCGGATGGAGAAGATCATGGACCGGGTCTCCAAGCAGACCGGGGCGCTCGTCGCCGAGATCGAGCGCGGCGAGTGGTGCGACAGCCGGAGCTCGCTGATCAAGGCGTACGCGCTCGGCCTGCTCGACGCCAACGGCGGGCGTCACGCGCTCGCGGTCGCGCACCTCCAAGACTGCCCGGCGTGTCGCGCGCGCGTGCGCGGGATCCGCGGGATCGCCGCGTTCGGCCCGCCGCTCCCGGTGCTGCTCGGCGCCGCGGCGGCCGGCGGCGTCGTGCCCCGCCGGCGACCGCGCCCGCGCACCCAGGCGGCGGTCGCGGCCGTCGCCGGTGTCCTGGCCGCCGCCGCCTTCGCGGCCGACCGGATCGTCACCGGGCCGCCGGTCCCACCGCCCGTGGACGCGGACGCACGGCGCCCGCCGCCGTCTCCCTCGGCGGTGCCGAGTGCGCCGGCCGCGACGCCCAAGCCCGCCCGGCCGAAGCGCCGGAAGCCGAAGCGGCGCGCCGCCAGGCGAGCCTCCACGCCGCCCATCATCCCGCCCGCGGCGACCGTCGCGCCGCCGCCCGCGACCCCCGTTCCGACGCCGCCGCCGTCGCCTCCGCCCGCCCGCGATCACGACGGGGCCGGGGAGTTCGAGCTGCGATAGCGCAGCCGCGCCGCGAGCTCGGTCCGCGACCGCAGGTCGAGCTTGGCCAGCACGCGCGTCATATGCGACTTGACCGTGCCGACGCTCATGAACAGCGTGCGGGCGATCTCCGCGTTGGTCGCCCCCGCCGCCGCGAGCCGCGCGACGTCCAGCTCGCGCGGGGTGAGCCCGTGCGTGGACGGCACCACCCGCAGGTGCGCACGCGCCGCCAGCCGCAGCGCGTGCTCCAGCAGCGGCTGCGCGCTCCGCAGCACGTCCAGCTCGCTCGCCGTCAGCTCGGGCTCACCGAGGGCGCGCCAGATCATCGCCGTCCCGACGATCCGCCCCCGGTCGCGGAAGAACGCCGCCGCGCGCGGCGCGAGCCCGTACCCGGCCAAGAAGCAGCCGAACGACGAGCGCGCCAGCGCCGGCGCCCCGCCGACGTCGGCGGCGCCGACGACCGTCGCCGTGCCGGCGTTCCAGCGCGACGGCGCGAACGGGTCCAGCGCCCGGCCGCCGTCGAGGTACTCGCGGCCGAGGCGCTCGACGTCGACGTCCGCGCCCCGGTTGACCACGACGGGCGCCGTCGTGAACGGGTTCAGCCCGCGGTCGACGGGCGTGAAGACCACCGCGGTCGCGAGCAGCGTGAGCGCCAGCCAGTCCACCGCGTGCGCGGCCAGCCGTTCGACTTCGGCGCCGCGCGGCGGCGGCGTCCCGCTGACCGGGAAGCACGACACCCGCGGCCGACAGGTTGCATGAGACATTCTCCGACCTCGCGTTTGGGACTGAGCGCGGTGGTCGGCGCGGCGGGCGTCCCTCCCCCCTCCCGATGCGTATGACTTTGGTCGTATTGCCGGCCGGCATGGCTGACGCCGCTCGTGCGCGCCCTATACGTTCGGCGAGGACGATGGAGACGGAGAGCGTGAAGCTGCTGCCGCACGCCCAGGCCCTCGGGTCGGGTGACCCGGTGCTGGCGCTGCAGGCGCACTCCCTGGACGCCGTGGTCGCGCTGATCCCGGCCGCCTTCGCGGTCTTCACCAGCGTCAGCCGGCGGCAGTCGGTCGAGCGCGCGGTCGCGCTGCAGGACCCGCGCGCCGGCGCCGAGCCGTACCCGCACGTCGCCGACCTCGGCGACGACGACCCGTTCGGCCCGCGCCTGCTCGCCCCGCCCGGCACGACGGTGCTGGCGCTCGAGCACGTCACGGCGCGCGCCCCCGAGCACGCCGCCGCGCTGCACGCCGAGGGCTGGGGCGACCGCCTCGCCATGTACCTGCGCCTGGCCGGCACGATCGCCGGCGTGGTCTCGCTGCTGCGGCCGCTGGAGCAGCCGCGGTTCTCCGCCGTCGACGCGTCGAAGCTGCGCCGCGTCCAGCCGCTGCTCGAGCACGTCTACAGCACGTCGATCGAGCCCGGCGGCGAGTCGTCGCGCCAGGTCCTGAGCGGCAGCGGGCTGACGCCGCGCGAGGTCGACGTGGCCGAGCTGGTGGGCCGCGGCGCGTCCAACGCCGAGATCGCGTGCTCGCTGCACGTCACCGAGGCGACCGTCAAGACGCACCTGACGCGGATCTACACGAAGGTCGGCGTGCGGACACGCACGCAGCTCGCGCTGCTGGTCGGGGGCGGCGTGTGATCGGACGCGCGCTCGACACGGTCGTCGGGCTCGTCGACGCGCAGGTCGCGCTCGGCCTGACGATCGACGCGCACCTGACGATCGACCGGATCGTCATGCGGTGCCCGCGTCCCGAGGACGAGCTGGCGGTCGCGCCGCTCGTCGCGAAGCTGCCGGCGCTCGAGCCGATCGACCCGTTCAGCCCCCGCCGCGCCCGCGCCGCCGGCAGCCTGATCATGTGGTCGGCGCACGTCGGCGGCGATGAGCTGGCGGCCGCCTCGATGTACGGCCGCCATCTGCGCCGCCACGGCTTCGCGCCGCCGATCTGCGTGTACTTCAGCCACGACCGGCGGATCGAGCTCGGCATCACGCTGCTGCGCCGGCTCGACGTCCCTCGCTTCGATCATCGCGCGGTCCGCCTGCTCAGCGAGTGGCAGCCGTTCCTGCAGCACGCGCTCACGCGCGCGCGGGTGCCGCCGGAGACGCCGGTGCGGCCGGCGCTGACCAAGCGCGAAGCGGCGGTCGCGGCGCTCGTCGCCGCCGGCTCGAGCAACGCCGACGTCGCGGCCGAGCTCGGCATGACCGAGGGCACGGTCAAAGCGCATCTGACGAAGGTCTACGCCAAGCTCGCGATCCGCAACCGCACCCAGCTCGCGGTTACGCTTCCGCGCGTGGAGCCCGATCGGTCGCCGAGCGCGGTCTGAGCCGTTGACCGCCGCCGAGGATCTGCTCGCCCGCGCGCAGCCGCAGCGGGGGCGCCGCATGCCTGGGCGCGAGCTGCTGGTGGAGATCGCGCTGGCCGGCTTCGTCCTGGCCGGCGCGGTCGCGTGGCCCGTGGTCGCGGGCGTCCACGACGTGGCCTGGGGCACCGCGGCGCTGCTCGTCGTCGCGTACGCGATCTCGGCGTCCGCACTGCTGTACGTGGGCGCCGGGTGCGCGCTCGCGACGCAGCTCGCGTTCGTGCCGATGCTCTGGCTGCTGCCCGCGCCGCTGGTCCCGCTGTGCGTCGTCGCCGCGCTGCTGCTGTGGGCGCTGCCGGACGTGGTGCGCCGCCGCCATTCCCCGCAGCGGCTGCTGACGGCGGTCGGCAACGCGGGCTACGCGTTCGCGCCCGCGGTCGTGTTCGCCGTGGCCGCGCCCAGCTGGCGCACGGCGCTGATCGCGCTCGTCGCGCAGTGCGCGCTCGACAGCGCGCTCTCGATCGCGCGCGAGTGGCTCGGGCGCGGGATCGCGCCGACGATCCAGCTCGCGGTGATGGGCAGTGTCTACGGCGTCGACGCGCTCCTGCTGCCGGTCGCGGTCGCGATCGCCGAGCAGGCCGAGGAGGAGCCGCTGATGCTGCTCGCGATCGTGCCGCTGAGCCTGCTGCTCGCGGCGCTGGCGCACGACCGGACGCGGCGCATCGACGAGTCCGTCGCGCGGCTGGAGGAGCTGCAGCGCGAGCGCGAGCGCGTCAACGTCGCCATCCACCGCGTCGGGCGGTCGCTCGGCGCCGGTCACGACCGGATCGTCGTGCTCGAGGTCGCGCTCGGCACCGCGGTCGACGCGGTCGACGCCGCGGCCGGGCGCGCGCGGCTGTCGGGCATCCCGCGCGCGCTCGAGTTCGAAGCCGTCCCGGGCCGGCCGGGCGCGGCCCGCGCGGCGGCCTTGGACCACGCGGAGCGCGCGGCGCTCGCGGGGCGCGTCGACGCCCGCGCCGACGACGACGGCTGGTACGCGGTCGCGAACCCGCTGCGCGTGCCGCGCGACGGCCGCGAGGCGATCATCGGCGCGATGGCGGTCTGCCGGCCGGACGCGCCGTTCAGCGCCGAGGACGAGGTGCTGTTCGGCTACCTGACCGCGCAGGCGGCGGCGTCGATCCAGTCGATCGACCTGCACGACCGCCTGCGCAGCGGGCTCTCGCTCGACGCCCAGACGGGCCTGGCGAACCGCGCGCGCTTCCGTGACCTGCTGGAGGACGAGGTGCGCCGCGCGACCGCCGCCGGCAGCCCGCTCGCGCTGCTCGTGGTCGGGCTCGACCGGCTCGACCGGCACGGCAGCGAGCTGGCGGACGTGATCGTCCGCTCCGCCGGGCAGGCGCTGCGCGACCGGTCGCGCGTCCTGGACGAGCCGGCGCGCGTGCGTGATGACCGCTTCGGCGTCCTGCTTCCGGGCGCGAGGCTCGACGCGGCGCGGATCGTCGGCGACGACATCCGTTCCGCGATCGCGGCGCTCGCCGTGCCGTGGGACGGTGGTGTGGTGCGGCCGACGGCGAGCGTCGGCGTCGCCGTCCTGGCGCACCCGGACCTGACGCGCGAGGCGCTGCTGCTGGCCGCCGAACGCGCCCTCGGCGAGGCGCAGGCGGCGGGCGGCAACCTGACGCACACGCTCGGCGCGGACGCCGTCCGCGACCGGCGCTCGGCGTTCCCGCGCTGACCCGGTCTACGACCTTCGGCCGAGTTCCGCGCTCGCGGGTTTGTCGTCGGGGGCCCGGGGCCGGACGCTCTGCCGCGTCCCAACCCCGACCAGACAGGAGCCCCATCCATGCGTCTTCCCGCCGTGTTGCTCACCGTTCTCTTCGCCCTCGCGCTGTCGTCGCCGGCGCACGCGCTCGTGCTCGCTCCCGCGACGGGCTGCCCGGACGAGCAAGCTGGGACGCCGTTCGCTCCCTGGGGCGACACCGCACGGTACGTGCGCGTCGGGGACGGCGGGTTCGACCAGGGTGGGGCGGGCTGGACGCTGTCCAACGCGTCGGTGGTCGACGACAACACGCCGTGGCCCACGCTGCTCCCGGACGCGCACCGGGCGCTCGACATCAAGGGCTCGGCCACGTCGCCCGGGTACTGCATCGCGACCGACCACCCGAGCCTGCGGTTCTTCGCCCGCAACACCGGCTCGCCGCTGAGCACGCTCGTGGTCGAGGCCGTGTTCACCACCACGCTCGGGATCAAGCTCGCCGTCCCGGTCGGGCTCGTCCTCGGGTCCGGGGAATGGCGCCCGTCGCCGCGCGTGCTCGTGGTCGGGAACCTGCTGATGCTGCTGCAGCCGGGGCAGAAGACGCGCGTGTCGTTCCGGTTCACGCCGGTGGGGCTCGGTGCGCGGTGGCGGATCGACGACGTGTTCGTCGATCCGTACGCGAAGATCTGACGCCGGGGCGGCGGCGCCGAGGCGGGTCTGCCTGCACCTGTGGATGGAGCCGAAAGATCAACCTGCGGGCCGACTACAGCCGGCCGGTGCAGGCCTACGCTGGCAACGTGCGCCCATGCCGCCCATGAACCACCAGCTCGCCTCCGTTCCCCTCGCGGCCACCGGGCACCACGCGCCGCTGGAGATCGCCCTGCCGATCATCGTCGTGGTCGTCATCGCGCAAATGCTCTTCTCCCGCAGCAGAGGACGGCCGGCGATCGCCGGTGAGATCGTCGTCCGATGCAGCCAAGGTCACGTCTTCAGGACGATCTGGTCACCGCTGGGCTCGTTTGCCTCCGTCCGGCTCGGGTCGGCGAGGTTCCAGCACTGCCCGGTGGGGCACCACTGGTCACTCGTCCGACCCGTCGAGGATGCAGATCTGACCGACGAGGATCGCCGGATGCTCGACGAGCGTCGGTGACGGCCGAGCGTGTGCCACCGAAGCACTGCACTACTTCGCCGTTCCCTGGGTACGACGAGACCCAGACCGGCGAATGTGGCACCCTCACCCCACCAGAGGACGACTGACAGCTATAGCGCTGTCGCTGGTCGTGGCCGCGATCACGGCCACGACCTGCACGACGGCGGCGCACGCCGCCAAGCGCACCCGGCCTTGCCCGGCCAAGGGCGGTCAGGTCATCGCAGCGGACGTCGACGGTCGTGTGTACCGAGTGCGCAACGGAACGCTGCACCTCGCCGACTACTACGCCTGCATGACGCGCGGTCGCGGACACCGCCTCCTCGGGTATGAACCACGAGAACAATCCCCGTACTACCGGACCTTCCGGCTCGCGAGCCCGTACGTCGCCTACGTCGAGCACACGTACTCGACCGCAGGCAGCTACGTGACGCCGACGATCCGCAACATCCGCACCGGCGCCAAGGTCAAGGTCGACGTCGCCGACAACGTCTACGGGCTCGAGGTCACCCGACGCGGCGGGCTGCTGATCCTCTGGGGCGGCCAGAACCCGCGCGACCCGTTGGTCGCGCCGAAAGCACCGCCACAACTGCTCTACCGCTCCCGGCTCGGGCAGCGGCTCGTGCTCGACACCGGTGATGGGATCGACCGATCGAGCCTCGCCGTCTCACGCGATGGCACGCGCGCCTACTGGCTCAAGGACGGCGTTCCCGCCACCGCGGCTCTGCCGTAGGGAGTGCGGCGCGGTGGCGTTCGCCGGCGCGAGCGAGGGCTGGCGATGAGACCGGCGAGCTGGTTCCTTCGGCCCGAGCCCACTCGAGTCCGTTGCCGCGGTTAGGCCGGCCCCGGGCACCGGGTACGTTCGCCGTGTGCGCGCATGGTGGTTGGTCGTGGTGTTGGCCGTCGTCGCCGGTTGCGGCGGCGAAGAACAACGACGCTCAGAGCCGCACCGCGCGCGGACGAGCGCCATCCATACGAGGAACCTCGCGTCGCCCTCGGGCTATCGGATCATCGGCACGCCGCTGGTGCAGTTCGGCTATGTGTCGGAGACACTGATGTTCGTCGTGGTGCGGCTTGATCGTGAACTGCCCAAGACCCGCAGCGGCAAGCGAATAGCGGCCAAGATGCGCGTCGATGACCGCGGCGTTCGATCACTCTACGCCTTCGGGCGTCCGGCCGAGCACTGCTATCGCGCCCTCATCTTGGGAACGAAAGGGTCACCCACACTGCAGGATCCGCGCGATGGGCAGCCGGTGTCAGTCGAACTGCGGATCACCGATGCGCGCCGGCAGTTGATGGCGCCGGCGCGCTTGCAGTCCGGACTGTCCGTTGCAGAATGGCGCCGGCAAGAGCGTGCGCTTGGATGCACGCCCCCGCGGCTGGTCAACGCCACGTACAGCATCGACGAACCGACGCCAGCTCCAACGCCCTGATCCGCAACGTCGAGGAAGCGCCGACGGAGACCGAGCACGGGCTCATGCCTGCTCTGGAGGGCTCCGCCCTAGATCGCTTCCACGACGTCGATCACGCCGCCGATCAGGCAAAGGACCCCAATGAGCCGAACCCACCACGTCCGGAACCGCAGAAACTGCTCGGCGGCCGATGACCCGCGTGGCTGGCCGCGACGTGAGCGAAACGCGGGTCCGCGAGTCGCCAGCGGGCCGCTCAACGCGGCCCCCACTGCGATGAGGAAGCATCCGAGGAGCAGATCGAGCACCGGCTGAAGTCGTCCTACGCGCCTCAGATACCGACGCTCGCGCAGGCCATTACACAGCCGGTCGCAGCCACCGAGAGATGCGGGCCGTATCGCTCGTCGGTCGAATTGGCCGGGTCGCCCCGACGTAGAGGTAGCGATTGGCCGTTCGGACGTCGCCGGGGGTCTTGTTGGGTCCAGAGCCCGCCGATGTGGCGGAGCGGGTTGCGGTTGTGCTCGGTCATGCGGTTGCGGATGTCGTAGGCGGCGGTGCGGCCGCCGTCTTCCTCGTACTCGTTGCCCGATTCGTCGACGTCGTAGTCGGTGACGCCGCTCGGAGGCGAGGCGCAGTCGGGTGCGCTGGGCGGTGATCGCCGCTTGCGCTGGAAGCCATTCCCAAAGACTGACGCGACCGGCTGCCGCGGTCATCCGAAGGCATCCGGATCGCCGCGGACGCGCCGCCTGCTCGGAGTCGCCCCGCGCCTACTCGTGGCCTCTCACGTTGGGAGCGTGTCCGAGGCGCTCGCACGGCGGGATGTCGAGTTCGAGGTCGGAGGTGTGCGGTGCGCGGCGTGGCTGCACCGACCGTCGTCACCCGAACGGAAAGCTGCCGTGCGCTGTCATGGCTCACGGCACGACGGGAACGAGAGACGCTGCGTTGCCGTCCTATGCCGCGCGGGTCGCGTTCGTCAGCGAGCATCTCCAGCCGCGCTCGCCCGTGCTGACGTAAGCCGTCGCGCGGGTGCGCCCGGCGTCCGGCTCTCGGGTGTCCGTGAGGCGGAGGGGAGCATCCGGTAGACGAGCGCGAAGACGTTCGGGGCGAGGAGGAATGTGAGCAGGGCGAGCATCCACGGGGAGCGACCGTCGGTGCCGGCGCCGATCACGTGCGCGAGCGCGAGCGCGTAGACGGCGAGCGTCCAGCGGTGCAGCCACCGCCAGGTCTTGACGCCGATCCAGCGGCGCACGTAGAAGCTGCCGGCCAGGATGAGCGCGAGCCAGCCGCCGATCACGCCGAGGCCGGTCCAGAACGGCCGATAGCCCAACGCGAACGGAAGCGTGACGCCGGCGAGGTTGGGCCGTAGGTAGCCGTCGAGCAGCAGCACGCCGCCGTGGGCGGCGATCAGGCCGAGCGTGACGAGGGTGGAGGCCTCATGGTAGCGCCTGAGCCTGGCGGGCAGACCGGGCCGGCGCAGCAGCCGGCCGGACATCGCGAGTCCCAGCGAGACCGAGAGCGAGAGCAGCACGAGCGCGACGATCCCGAGCGCGCGGCTGGCGAGCCAGAAGATCTGGGTGCTGGGATCGCCTGTGGTCACGCGGCGGTTCGGGTTGCGTTGGCGGTGAGGCCGCCCGCGAGCAGCACGCTGCCGTCGTCGAGGATCAGCGCGCCGCCGTGACGGGCGAGCAGCTCGCGGCCGGCGCGCGGTCCGCGCAGGAGCGCGGTCTTGGCGAGCGTCTCGGCTTCGAGCGCGGTCGGTGCGAGCGCGGTGGCCTGAATGACGCCGGTCCAGGCGGGCGTGCCGCGGCCGGGGTCGATTAGGTGGTGGGAGTAGCCGTGGTCGGTGCGCCAGATCCGCGTGCGGAGGCCGCTGGTGGCCACCGCGCCGGCGGTGACGACGAAGCTGTGGGCGACCTGGTCGTGCAGCGGGTGCTGGATGTGTACGACGCGCGGAGCCGGGTGGGTCCCGCCGATCCGCATGTCGCCGCCCGCGTCCACGACGAAGGTGCTGTGGCGGGCGAGCAGCTGCGCTGCGAGGTCGGCGGACAGGCCCTTGGCGGTGCCGCCGAGGTCGAGCCGCACGCCCGCGGGGAGCCGGATCGCGTTCTGGGCAGCGTCGACGGCGACGTCCATCCAGCGTGCGGGCCGGCGTGGCGCGGCTGGCCGACGGTCCGGCGCGGCGCGCAGCGCGTCGGCCAGCGGCGCGGGAGCCTGGCCGTCACGCGACCCGGCGTAGCCGGCTCGCTCGAGATCGTCGAGGATCGTCGGATCCACGAGACCGTCGCTGCTGCGCGCCGCCCAGAGCGCCGCATCGACGGCGCGCAGCAGCATCGGCGACACCACCACGTCCCCGCCGGCGCGAGCGTTGAGCAGACCGAGCTCACTGCCGGCGTCAAAGCGCGTCAGCGCGCGATGCAGCCGCCGGAACAGCGCATGGACGCGCAGCGCGTCCATGCGCTGCGCCGGGTCGACGAGGACACGGACGTCGGTACCGAAGACGTGGAAGCGATGATCGTGCTCGGCCACGGTCACGACGTGCGGGTGGTGACGGGCGCGGGCGCCTGCGCGCGCTGACCCCCGTCCGGGGCGGTGAGCTGTCCGCTCGGCTGGGCGAGCGCCGCGGCCGAGTCGCTGTGCTTGTGCAACAGATCGGCGAACATCACCGACCAGACGAGCACGGCCGCGACCATCGCGATCGCCGCCAGCCGCAACACGGTCGCGGCAAGCGACAGACGGTGCGTGGCCGGCGTGGCGCGGCTAGTCATGGTCCTCGCGCTCGTCCTCATCGCCCTTGACATCTCGGGGCTGCACCGCGCGAGCGGACTCGCTGTGCTCCGGCGTGGCGGCGGTCGGCTGGGCAGCGGAGATCGGCGGCCTGGGTTGATCGTGGCGGGCGGCGAGCCCCGCGACGGAGATCCCGGCCAGGAAGACGGCGGTGACGGCGCCGGCGATCCGGATGCGCGTCTTGTCGGTCATCGCTCAGTCGTCCGTGATCTCATGGCCTTCAGCCTGGCCGGGCCGGTCAAGACACGGGTAAGAGCGAATCCAGAAGCCGCTTACCGGCCCGGATCGGCGCTTAGCATGAATCGCGACATGCGGATCCTGGTCGTCGAGGACGAGCGCACGCTGGCCGGCTTCATCGCGCAGGCGCTGCGCGCCGAGGGCTACGCCCCAACGGTCATCCACGACGGCGACGCCGGCGCGGCCGAGGCGCTGACCGGCGACTACGCGCTCGTGCTCCTGGACCTGATGCTCCCGGGCCGCAGCGGCCTGGAAGTCCTGGACGCAATCCGCGCGCACCAGCCCGAGCTGCCGGTGATCGTCGTGACCGCGCAGGGCGCCGTGGAGCAGCGCGTCGAGGGGCTGGACCGCGGCGCCAACGACTATGTGACCAAGCCGTTCTCGTTTGAGGAGCTGCTCGCACGCGTGCGGGCGCAGCTGCGCGCGCCCGGCCAGCGCGCGGCGTCGGTGCTGGAGGCGGGCGGCGTGCGGATCGACCTGCGCACCCGGCGGGTCGAGCGCGACGGCGGCGAGGTGCAGCTGACGGCACGCGAGTTCGAGCTGCTGGCCTATCTGGCGCGCCATCCCGATCAGGTGCTCTCGCGCGAGCAGATCCTCAACGCGGTATGGGGGTTCGACTTCGACCCGGGCACCAAGGTGCTGGAGGTCTACATCGGCTACCTGCGCCGCAAGCTCGACCAGGACGGCGAGGGGCCGATCGAGACCGTGCGCAACGTCGGCTACCGTCTGCGCGCGCCCCATGGCTAGGCGGCTGGTGCCGGGCGGCCTGCGCGCGCAGCTCGCGCTCGCGATCGCTCTGGTGACCGCGGTCGCGCTGACGGTCAGCTTCGTGGCGGTGTACCGGGGAACGGGCGCGCGGCTGCGGGACCGCATCGACGCGGACCTGGTGACCCAGGTGGGCGAGTGGGATCAGCTGCGCGCCGGGACCCAGCTGGCCAATGCCCGCGATGTTGAGCGGTTCGCGCGGCGCTTCATCGACTCCCAGAGCTATCACCCGGCGTCGCGCGTGTTCGTCATCGACGTGGCCGGCGGCGAGCCGGTGACGAACCACCCGCGGATCCTCAAGCAGGAGCAGGCCCGCGAGCACGAGAACGAGCCCGAAGAGCAGGACGAGCTCGTCGACGGGCTGCTCGACGCGCCGGTCGGGCTGTCGGACGTCTCGGTCGAGGAGGCGGGTCGGATGCGCGTGCTCGTGCGACCGATCGCCAACGACGGCCGGCGCATCGGGACGCTGTACGTGGCCGATCCGTTGACGCCCGTCAGCGATGCGCAGGCGAGCCTGCTGCGCACGTTCGCGCTGGTCGGGTCGCTGGCACTCGCGCTGGCGGTGGCGGTGGGCGTGGCCATCGCGACGCTGATCGCGCGGCCGCTGCGGCGGATGGCCGGCGTCGCGGCCGCCGTCGACTCGGGCGACCTGTCGCTGCGCGCGGGGACCGTCGGCGCCCGCGGCGAGGTCGGCGTGCTCGCCGGCGCGTTCGACCACATGCTCGCCCGGCTCGAGCGCGCCTTCGCCCGCCAGCGCAACTTCGTCTCCGATGCGTCTCATGAGCTGCGCACGCCGCTGGCCGTACTGCGCGCCCAGGTCGAGCTGCTCGATCGCGAGAGTGACGAGCACGCCCGCCGCGAGGGCACTCGCGTGCTGCTGCGGCGGCTCGACGAGCTGGACCGGCTGGTCGACGACCTGCTCACCCTGGTGAGCGCCGAGGCCGGCCGCCTGGTCCAGCCGCGCCCGATCGATCTCGAGGACTTCTTCGAGGACGTGCGTCGCGACCTGCCGCTGTTCGGCGAGCGCGACTTCCACGTCGAGCCGGTCGCCGGGATCCTGCAGGTGGATCCCGACCGGCTCACCCAGGTGCTGCGCAACCTCGTCCGCAACGCCGTCGCGCACACCGAGCCCGGCGGCCGGGTCGCGGTGATCGCCCAGGCGCGCGACGGGTGGCTGACGATCGCGGTCTCAGACGATGGGCCGGGCATCCCGCCCGAGCAGCTCGAGCGCGTGTTCGAGCGTTTCCACCGCGTCGATGAGGGACGGGCGCGCGAGCGCGGCGGCACCGGGCTCGGACTCGCGATCGCCCGCGCGATCGTCGAAGCCCACGGCGGCCGCATCTGGGCTGAGTCCACACCGGGCGCGGGCGCGACGATCGCGCTCGAGCTGCCCGGCTACCGGCCCGCCGCCACCGGTGCCGGCATCAGGCCGTAGCGCTCGGCCAGTGCGTCGCTGCAGCCGCGAGCGATGAGGATCGCGTCGGTGGGGGTGGCGGGGCGCATCGTCATCGCGCGAGAACGCGGTAAGAGGCTTCTGACCCGACGCTTACGACGGTCTCACCGGCGCCGCGGACCCTGAGTGCATGACCTCAGCGGGCATCGTGATCGCCGGCGGCGGCCTGGCCGCCCAGCGCGCCGCAGAGACGCTGCGCCGCCACGGCTACGACGGCGCACTGACCATGCTCGCCGCTGAACCGGAGCTGCCGTATGACCGGCCGCCGCTGTCCAAGCGATTCCTGGCCGGCGAGCTCGACGAGAGCGAGCTGCGCTTCCGCGACGATGGGTGGTACGCCGAGCGCGAGATCGATCTGCGGCTCGGCGACCCGGCGACGCAGCTGGACGTGGCGCAACGAGCGGTCGTGCTCCGGTCCGGCCGGCGCGTGCGTTTCTCGCGACTGCTGATCGCCACCGGCAGCGCGCCGCGGCGCCTGCCGGGCACGGCCGGCTACGACAACGTGCACGAGCTGCGCACGCTCGCCGACGCGCACCGCCTGCGCGCCACCGTGGCGCCCGGCTCGCGCGTGGTCGTCGTCGGCGCCGGGTTCATCGGCCAGGAGGTCGCATCCACCGCGAACCGGCTGGGCGCCGAGGTCACACTCGTCGAGGCGCTCCCCGCACCGCTCGCGGGCGTGCTCGGCACCGAGCTCGGGCATTGGTTCGCCCGGCTGCACGGCGAGCACGGCATCGACGTCCGGCTGTCGGCCCGGATCGCCCGCCTGCACGACGCGCGAACGGTCACCGCGGTGGACCTCGACGGCGGCGAGCGGATCGCCTGCGACAGCCTCGTGGTCGGCATCGGCACGGTCCCCGCCACCGGCTGGCTGGACTCCAGCGGCCTTGACGATCGCGGTGTGCCCGTCGACGCCGCCTGCGCCACCGCTGTCCCCGGCGTCTACGCGGCTGGCGACGCCAGCCGCCCGTTCGACCCGCACGTCGGCGCGCACGTCCGCACCGAGCACTGGGAGGCCGCCGCACGCCAGGGCGCGACGGCCGCCCGGGCGATGCTCGGCCTCGAGAGCCCGCCGGCCCCGCCGCCGAGTTTCTGGAGCGACCAGCACGGGATCCGCATTCAGTACCTCGGCCACGCCTACGGCGCGGACCGCATCGCCGTCGAGGGCGACCCGGCCGCCCGCGACTTCACAGCCACCTTCACCCGCGACGGGCACCCCGTCGGCGCGCTGCTCGTTGGGCGCCCGCACGCGCTCGCAGCGATGCGCCGGCGCCTCACCACCACTCCGGAAGGGAACGCAGCATGACCCTCATCGCCCATGTCGACGAATTCGCCTGCGCCGCCCACGGCGACTGCGCGCTCGCCGCTCCCGGCGTCTTCACGATCGAGGACATCGCCGTCGTCACCGGCGTGGGCACCGACGAGGCGACCCTCGCCGCCGCCCGCGCCTGCCCCGCCGGCGCCATCACCCTCACCGACGCGACCACCGGCGCCCAGGTGTACCCATAGCCCGACCACCACGAGGAGCATCACCCATGGTTCCAACGCAGATCCGTCGCGTGGCCGCGGCCCTCCTGGCCGCGACCGGCGCCCTCCACCTCATCCTCGCTCCCGAGTATCTGGGTGAGAAGGCGTATGTCGGCGTGCTGTTCATCCTCGGCGGCCTCGGCTCACTCGCCGTCGCCGCGCGCCTGTGGACCCGCCACGACCGAGTCACATGGGCGCTCGGCGCCCTGATAGCCACCGGCATGGCCGTCGGCTTCATCCTCAGCCGCACCGTCGGCCTGCCCGGCTTCCACGAAAGCGAGTGGGAGCTCTCGGGCATCGTCTCCGTGCTGCTCGAGGCCGGCTTCATCGGAGCGCTCGCGTGGCACACGCGTGCCGTCGACCTCACGCCGGGGAGCCCCCGCGCGCTGGCGTGACACGGCCCACGAGCCCTGGCCGGCCCAGACTGAAGCTCGAGCACGACGGGCTTCTGCGGTCCACTGCGGAGCGGGAGCGACGGGACTCGAACCCGCGACCTCCGGCGTGACAGGCCGGCGCTCTAACCAACTGAGCTACGCCCCCAGGCGCGCGGAAATAGTAGCGCCCCACCCCCGAGCCCGAGCCGAGAGGTCCGGATCGGCACCGCGACGTGGCGGCACGATCCGGTTTCACGGAGGCGTCAACCGATTTGGACCCAGAGGCGGGGCACCGCCAAATGTAATGGCACGGCGCCCCGAGCGGCGATCCGAAGCGACGCGATCAGCCCGCGCGACTAGCGCTTCTCATCGAGGGGTATGCCCCGAGCCATGTACATCGGTGTAGGGACACTCCTGGTAATCATCATCATCCTGCTGTTGATCCTGATCCTGTAGTGCGCTCGGGTTAGCCCCACCCACACTTCGGTGGGGCGCCGCAGGCCGACTGGCCGGTGCGCGCGACTGACGCGCGCCGGCCACGTCGGCAGCCTCCTCCGTACACATGTCGAGGAGGTCACCAGTGCCCAAGAAGAACCTCGCTGCGCGCGCCGGATACTGGAGCGCGAAGCACCGCAAGCTCGCCATCGGGGGGTGGCTCGCGTTCGTCGTCGTCGCGTTCGTCCTGGGCGGCGCGATCGGGACGAAGACGCTCGCCGACGAGGACTCCGGCAACGGGTCATCGCGCGTCGCCGACACCGCGATCAGCCACGCCGGGTTCCCGAAGAAGGCGGACGAGCAGGTGATGGTCCAGGGCACGACGCTCAAGGCCACCGACCCGGAGTTCAAGACCGCGGTCGACGACGTCATCGTCCGCCTGCAGCACGCGCACCACGTGACCGACATCGCGTCACCGTTCGCAAAGGGCAACGAGGGCCAGATCTCCAAGGACGGCCGCTCGGCACTGGTCACGTTCTCGATCCCGGGTGACGAGGACCTCGACGCCAAGGTGACCTCCTCCCTCGACGCCACCGCCGCCGCGCAAAAGGCCCATCCGGACCTGCGCATCGAGCAGTTCGGCGACGCGTCGGCCGACAAAGCGCTCGGCGCCTCGCTCGACGACGACTTCAAGCGGGCCGAGTTCCTCAGCCTCCCGATCACGCTGCTGATCCTGATCGTCGCGTTCGGCGCGCTGGTCGCCGCGGGCGTCCCGCTGATCCTCGCGCTGACCGCCGTGATGGCGACGCTCGGCCTCGTCGGCCCGATCAGCCAGCTGATCCCGATGGAGGACTCGGCGAACTCCGTGATCCTCCTGATCGGTCTTGCGGTCGGCGTCGACTACTCGATGTTCTATCTACGCCGCAAGATGGAGGAACGTGACGCGGGAAGATCGCCTGAAGCGGCGCTCGAGTTCGCCGCCGCGACCTCCGGCAAGGCCGTGCTCGTCTCCGGCCTCACCGTGATGATCGCGATGGCGGGCATGTTCTTCGCCGGCAACGCGGTCTTCACGAGCTTCGCGGTCGGCACGATCCTCGTCGTCGCGGTCGCGATGCTCGGCAGCGTCACCGTCCTCCCCGCCGTGCTGTCCAAGCTCGGCGACCGGGTCGAGAAGGGCCGCGTGCCGCTGCTCGGCCGCCTGCGCCACCGCAACCACGGCGAGTCGCGCGTCTGGGGCTTCATCATCGACAAGGCGCTCGCCCGCCCGAAGCTCAGCGTCGTCGCCGCGACGACCGTCCTGCTCGCGCTCGCGCTGCCCGCGCTGAACATGAAGACGATCAACCCGGGCGCGGCCGGCCTCCCGCACGACCTGCCGATCGTCCAGACCTACGAGCGCATCCAGCACGCGTTCCCGGGCGGCCCGCTGCCCGCGCTCGCGGTGGTGCAGGCCAAGGACGTCACCACCCCCGAGGTGCAGAAGGGCATCGACGAGCTCAAGGCCACCGCGACCGGCCCGACGAGCGTGCTGGTCAGCCCGAACAAGCAGGTCGCGGTCGTCTCCCTGCCGCTCCCGGGCAACGGCACCGACGACCGCTCCAACACCGCGCTCGCCCACCTGCGCGACACGACGATCCCGCAGACGATCGGCCGCGTCCAGGGCACCGAGACCAACGTCACCGGCATCACCGCCGGCTCGAAGGACTTCAACGACCGCATGAACAGCCGCCTGCCGATCGTCTTCGCGTTCGTGCTCGGGCTCGCGTTCCTGCTGCTGCTGGTCACGTTCCGCAGCATCGTCGTCCCGCTGAAGGCGATCGTCCTCAACCTGCTGAGCGTCGGCGCCGCCTACGGCGTGCTCACGTTCGTCTTCCAGGACGGGCACTTCGAGAACCTGCTCAACTTCCGTTCCGCCGGCGGCATCACCAGCTGGCTGCCGCTGTTCCTGTTCGTGATCCTGTTCGGCCTGAGCATGGACTACCACGTGTTCATCATCAGCCGCATCCGCGAGGCAGTCGACGGCGGGATGAGCACGGACAAGGCGGTCGCGCACGGCATCAAGGCCACCGCGGGCGTGGTGACCAGCGCGGCGGTCGTGATGGTCGCCGTCTTCTCGATCTTCGCCACGCTCAGCATGATCGAGTTCAAGCAGATGGGCGTCGGCCTGGCCGTGGCGATCCTGGTGGACGCGACGCTCGTGCGCGCGGTGTTGCTGCCGGCAACAATGAAGCTGCTCGGCGAGCGCAACTGGTACCTCCCGCGCGGGCTGCACTGGTTGCCGAAGTGGGAACACGACAAGACGCCGGAGGCCGCGCGCGCCTAACCTCTGGCGCCTATGCGAATCGGCGTACTCACCGGCGGCGGCGACTGCCCCGGACTCAATGCGGTCATCCGGGCCATCGTCCGCAAAGGGATCAACGCGTATGGCCATGAATTCGTCGGCTTCCGCTACGGCTGGGCCGGCGTCCTGAACAACGACTGTGCGGATCTCACGCTCGAGAGCACGCGCGGGATCCTGCACCGCGGCGGGACGATCCTCGGGTCGTCCCGCACCAACGTCTACAAGGTCGAGGACGGCCTGAAGAAGGTGCAGGCGGCGCTCGAGGCGCAGAACCTCGACGCGCTGATCCCGATCGGCGGCGAGGACACGCTCGGCGTCGCGGGCAAGCTGCACGAGGACGGGATCCCCGTCGTCGGCGTCCCGAAGACGATCGACAACGACCTCGCGGCGACCGACTTCACGTTCGGCTTCCAGACCGCGGTCCAGATCGCGACCGACGCGATCGACCGCCTGCACACGACCGCCGAGTCCCACAACCGCGTGCTGGTGGTCGAGGTCATGGGCCGCCACGCGGGCTGGCTCGCCGTCTACTCGGGCATCGCGGGCGGCGCGGACGTGATCCTGATCCCGGAGCGGCCGTTCGACATCGACGAGGTCTGCGAGCACCTCAAGCGCCGCCACTCGCGCGGGACGACGTTCTCGATCGTGGTCGTCGCCGAGGGCGCCACGCCCAAGGACGGCGGCCTGCTCACGCAGCACCAGACGACCGACGCGTTCGGCCACGTGCGCCTCGGCGGCATCGCGCTCGAGCTGGAGAAGGCGATCGAGGAGCGGACCGGGTACGAGTCCCGCATGACGATCCTCGGCCACGTCCAGCGCGGCGGCACCCCGCTGGCGTTCGACCGCGTGCTCGGGACCCGCTTCGGCGTCTCGGCGGTCGACGCGATCAGCGAGGGCGATTACGGGAAGATGGTCGCGCTGCGCGGGACGCGGATCGAGCGGGTGCCGCTCGCCGAGGCGCTCGCCGAGCCCAAGCTGGTGGACTCTGAGCTCTACGAGACTGCCGAAGTCTTCTTCGGCTGAGATCTTCGCGGCCGTCGTCCTGACGGGCCTCAATCTGCGGCCGCTGTTCGGGAGCCTCCCGCCGTTGCTGGCGGACGTGCGGGAGGACCTCGGCCTGAGCGCGGCCGCGGCGGGCCTGTTGACGACGGGCCCGCTGCTCTGCCTCGGCCTGCTCGCGCAGCTCGGCCCGGCGATCGCGCGCCGGCATCCGATCGAGCGGCTGCTCGTCGTCGCGTCGCTGGCGACCGCGCTCGGCACGGGGCTGCGGGGGCTCGGCGGGATCGCGCCGCTGTACGCGGGCACGGTGCTCGCGGGGGCGGCGATCGCGCTGTCGCAGGTGGTCGTGCCCGCGTGGGTGCGGGCGAAGGCGCCCGAGCGTGCGGGCGTGCTGACCGGCGCGTACTCGATGTCGCTGGTCGCGGGGGCGACGGTGGCCACGTTCACCGCGATCCCGTTCCAGAACTGGTTCGGCGGGTGGGAGGCGGCGCTGGCCGTGTGGGCGCTGCCGGCGGTCGTCGCCGCGGCGGTCTGGGTGCCGTTGGCGGCGCGGGCGCACGACCCGGTCCCGGCGCCGCGCGGCGAGCCGCTCTGGCGCGAGCCGACCGCCTGGTCGATAGGGCTGTTCATGGGGCTGCAGTCGATGGCGTTCTTCTCCACGATCACGTGGCTGCCCGAGCTGTTGGAGGCGGACGGGTTCAGCGAGGGCACCGCGGGCTTCATGACCGGGCTGACCCAGCTGATCCAGGTCGCGCCCGCGTTCGCGATCCCCGTGCTGGCCGCGCGCTCGCGGTCGCAGTGGCACCTGCTGGCGGTGATCGTGGGCACCTCGCTGATCGGGCTGACCGGCGTGCTGGTGGCGCCCGGCGCCGCGCTGCTGTGGATGGTGGTCCTCGGCGTCGGCCAGGGCGGCGCGCTCGGCCTGGGGCTGATCCTGCCGATCCTGCGCGGGCGCGACCCCGGCCAGGTCGCGGGGATGGTGGCGATGTCGATGGGCGTCGGCTACATCATCGCGTCCGCCGGGCCGGCGTTGGTCGGCGCGGCTCACGACGTCACGGGCGGCTGGACCTGGCCCGTGATCCTGCTCCTGGTCATGACGGCCGCGCAGGCGCCGGCCGCCCGCAAATCTGTAACGAACTAGGTGCAATCTCGTCTTGTTCCGTCACACGGCCCCGGCCAGGCTGTGACGGGTGGAGTCGACGAGTTGCCTGACAGGACGGTTTCTGACTCCACCCGACACGGTGCTGGCCGAGATCGCCGCTCGGCAGCACGGGCTGGTCACGATCGAGGACCTGCGGGCCGCCGGCTTGAGCTCGAGCGCGGTGAGCAAGCGCCGCGCCCGCGGGGTGCTGCACCGGGTCCATCGCCGCGTCTACGCCGTCGGGCACGCGGCCCTTTCACGCGAAGCGCGGTTTCTCGCCGCCGTGCTCGCGGCCGGTGATCGGGCGGCGCTGAGCCGGCTCGCGGCGGCCGAGCTCTGGAAGTTGAGCCGGGTCCGCAAGGCACCGATCACGGTGGTGGCCCCGCGCCGCGTGCGGATCGACGGCGTGCGCGTGCAATGCTGCCCGCGGCTCGATCCGCGCGACGTGACGCGGCACCGCGACGTCCCGGTCACGACCGTCGCGCGCACGATCGTCGACCTGGCCGAGATCCGGACCGCGCCGCAGGTCGCCAACGTCATGTACGAAGCCGCGTACCGCGACCTGCTCGACCTCGACGCGGTGGAGGAGACGGCCGCGCGGCTGGCCGGCCGGCACGGCCTCGGCACGCTCGAAGCCGCGCTCGACGCACACCGCAGGGGCAGCGCGGGAACCAAGAGCGCGAAGGAGGACGCGTTCCACGCGCTGGTCGGCGCCAAGCCGATCGTCAACGTCAAGGTCCTCGGCGAGGAGGTCGACGCGTACTGGCCGGAGCAGCGGCTGATCGCCGAAGTGGACGGGCCGGGCCACGAGCGACCGCGGGCGCGGCGCCGCGACGCGGCGCGCGACCGCAAGCTGCGCGCCGCCGGATACACGGTCCTGCGCTTCACCACCGTCGAGGTCGAGCGCGAGCCGCACGCGGTCCGGGCGCGGGTTCAGGCCGCCCTGAACGGCAGCCCGACGTAGTTCTCGGCCAGCGCCGTGGACAGCGCGCGCGACCCCACGGTCTCGCGCAATTGGGCGAGCTGCAGCCGCAGCTGGAACGCGTCGCCGATCCGGTGCAGCATCGACGTCATCCACCAGGAGAAGTGCTGCACGCGCCAGACGCGCTCGAGCGCGCGCGAGGAGTAGGCGTCCAGTCCCGAGCCGTCGCCGCCGTAGAACGCCTCGATCGCGTGCGCGAGCAGGTAGACGTCCGCCATCGCCGTGTTCAGGCCCTTGGCGCCGGTCGGCGGGACGATGTGCGCGGCGTCGCCGGCCAGGTACAGGCGCTCGAACTGCATCGGCTCGGCCACGAACGAGCGCATCGGCGTCACGCTCTTCTCCAGCACGCGCCCGCGGTTGACGCGCAACCCGAAGCGGCGGTCCAGCTCGTCCCAGATCGCCGCGTCGGTCCACACCGGCTCGTCCGGCGCGCACTGCAGGTACATGCGCGTGACCGACGGCGAGCGCATCGACGCCAGCGCGAACCCGCGCTCGTGGCGCGCGTAGATCAGCTCCTCGGAGACCGGCGCGCACTCGGCCAGGATCCCGAGCCAGCCGAACGGGTACTCGCGCTCGTACACGGTCAGCGCGTGCGCGATCGCCGGCCGGCAGACGCCGTGGAACCCGTCGCAGCCCGCGATCAGGTCGCAGCGCAGCTCGTGCGCCGCGCCCTCGTGGACGAACGAGACCGCCGGCGCGACCGGGTCCACGCGCACGTCGGAGACCTCGAACAGCAGCGGCGCGCGCCGGGCCTCGATCAGGTCCTTGACGACCTCCTGCTGGCCGTAGATCGTGATCGCGCGCCCGCCGGTCAGCGCGTCGAAGTCGATCCGGTGCCCCTCGCCCTCGAAGCGCAGCTCGACGCCCCGGTGCACCAGCCCCTGCGCGTGCATCCGCGCGCCCAGCCCGACCTCGTCCATCAGCTCGACCGTCGCCTGCTCGAGCACGCCGGCACGCACGCGGTGCTGCACGTACGCGCGGTCGCGCGCCTCGAGGATCACGGACTCGATGCCGCGCAGCTCGAGCAGCCGCCCGAGCATCAGCCCCGCGGGCCCGCCCCCGACGATCGCGACCTGGGTGCGCATGCCGACGGAAGCCTACCTGATAGCGTTCGTTCTCCGCACGCTCGTTCCCTATGCGCACATCACTGCCTGAAGCCATCGCCGACCTCGTCCACGACGGCGACACCGTCGCCCTCGAGGGCTTCACGCACCTGATCCCCGTCGCCGCCGGCCAGGAGATCATCCGCCAGCGCAGGCGGGATCTCACGCTCGTCCGTATGACGCCGGACATCGTCTACGACCAGCTGATCGGCGCCGGCTGCGCGCGCAAGCTGATCTTCAGCTGGGGCGGGAACCCGGGCGTCGGCTCGCTGCACCGGTTCCGCGAGGCGGTCGAACGCGGCGAGCTGGAGATCGAGGAGCACAGCCACGCCGGCATGGCCAACCGCTACGTGGCGGCCGCGTCGAACCTGCCGTTCGCGGTCCTGCGCGGCTACACCGGCACCTCGCTGCCCGAGCAGACCGACACGATCAAGCCGATCACCTGCCCGTTCACGGGCGAGACGCTGACCGCGGTCCCGGCGCTCGACCTCGACGTCGGCATCATCCACGCCCAGCGCGCGGACACCCAGGGCAACGTGCAGCTCTGGGGGCAGGTCGGCGTGCAGAAGGAGACCGTGCTCGGCGCCAAGCGCAGCCTCGTCACCGTCGAGGAGATCGTCGACGAGCTGACGCCGCTGCCGTACGCGGTCGTGCTGCCGCGCTGGGTCGTCACCCGCGTCGCGCTCGTCCCCGGCGGCGCCAAGCCCTCCTACGCCCAGGACTACTACGAGCGCGACAACGACGCCTACCGCGCCTGGGACGCGACCAGCCGCGACCCCGAGGCGTTCGCGCGCTGGCTGGAGACGCTGTGACCGCCGACTACACCGCCGACGAGATGATGAGCGTCGCCGCCGCCCGTGCGCTGCACGACGTGCGGTCGTGCTTCGTCGGCATCGGGCTCCCGTCGACCGGCGCGAACCTCGCCCGCCGCACGCTCAACCCCGACCTCGTGCTGGTCTACGAAGCGGGCGCGATCGGCGCCAAGCCGCCGCGGCTGCCGCTCTCGATCGGCGACGGCATGCTCGGCGAGACCGCCGACGCCGTGGTCGGCGTGCCGGAGATCTTCAACTACTGGGTCCAGCCCGGCCGGATCGAGGTCGGCTTCCTGGGCGCCGCGCAGATCGACCGCTTCGCGAACATCAACACGACCGTGATCGGCGCCTACGACCATCCCAAGGTCCGCCTGCCGGGCGCCGGCGGGGCGCCGGAGATCGCCGCCTCCTGCGGCGAGGTGATCGTGATCGTGCGCCAGACCCCGCGCGCGCTCGTCGAGCGGGTGGACTTCGTGACGTCGGTCGGCAACGGCCCGCGCGACCGGGCGGCGCTCGGCCTGCGCGGCAAGGGGCCGACGAAGGTCATCACCGACCTCGGGATCCTCGAGCCGGACGCGACGACGCGCGAGCTGGTGCTCACCCACGTGCACCCGGGGGTGACCGCCGAGCAGGCGATCGAGGCCACGGGCTGGCCCCTGCGCGTCGCCGGCCCGCAGACCACCGAACCGCCCACCGCCGCCGAGCTCCACGCCCTCCGGGAACTGACATGACCGCCTACGTCCTCGACGCCGTCCGCACCCCCTTCGGCCGCTTCGGCGGCGCCCTGGCCGGCGTCCGGCCGGACGACCTCGCCGCCCAGGTCGTCGAAGCGACGCTCGAGCGCACCGGCGTCGACCCGGCGGCGATCGACGACGTCGTCTTCGGCAACGCCAACGGCGCCGGCGAGGACAACCGCAACGTCGCGCGCATGGCGGCGCTGCTCGCCGGCCTGCCGACGTCGGTGCCCGGCAGCACGGTCAACCGGCTGTGCGGGTCCAGCCTGGAGGCCGCGATCCAGGCCAGCCGCGCGGTCGAGACCGGGGACGCCGAGCTGATCCTGGCCGGCGGCGTCGAGTCGATGAGCCGCGCGCCCTGGGTCCTGCTCAAGCCGGAGCGCGCGTACCCCGCGGGGCCGGAGACGCTGTGGTCGACCACGCTCGGCTGGCGCATGGTCAACCCGAACATGCCGTCGCAGTGGACGATCTCGCTCGGCGAGAGCACGGAGAAGCTGGCGGGCATCCACGGCGTCGGCCGCGAAGCGCAGGACGCGTTCGCGCTGCGCAGCCACCAGCGCGCGGACGCGGCCTGGAACGCCGGCTTCTACGACCCGTGGGTGACGCCGGTCGGCGAGCTGGCGCGCGACGAGGGCATCCGCGCCGACACGAGCCTCGAGAAGCTGGCCAGGCTCAAGCCGGCGTTCGTGAAGGACGGCGGGACCGTGACGGCCGGCAACGCGTCGCCGCTCAACGACGGCGCGGCGGCGGTGCTGATCGGCAGCGAGAAGGCGGGGCTGGAGCCGCTCGCGCGGATCGCGGGCCGCGGCGTCTCGGCGGTCGACCCGGACGTCTTCGGCATCGGCCCGGTCGAGGCGGCCAACCGCGCGCTCAAGCGCGCCGGGATCGGCTGGGGCGACGTCGACGCGGTCGAGCTCAACGAGGCGTTCGCCGCCCAGTCGCTGGCCTGCCTGGGCGCGTGGGGCGAGCTGGACCCCGAGCGCGTGAACGTCAACGGCGGCGCGATCGCGATCGGCCACCCGCTCGGCGCGTCCGGCGCGCGCATCATCGGCACGCTGGCCTATACGCTGCGCGCGAACGGCTGGCGCTACGGGGTCGCGGCGATCTGCATCGGCGTCGGCCAGGGCCTCGCGATCGTCTTGGAGGCGGCATGAGCGACGATGAGCTCCCACCACTCGACTACCCCGCGTACGTCTCGACGCGCCTGCGGCACCCGACGCAGCCGCTGATCGTCCTCCCCCAGCGGCTGACCGAGCTGACCGGGCCGGTGTTCGGCGACGGCGCGGTCGGCGAGCTCGACCACGACCTCACCCGTCAGCACGCGGGCGAGCCGATCGGCCAGCGGATCATCGTGCACGGGCACGTCCGCGAGGAGGACGGGCGGCCGGTGCCGGAGACGCTGATCGAGGTCTGGCAGGCCAACGCGGGCGGGCGCTACCGGCACCGCTGGGACACGTGGCCGAGCCCGATCGACCCGAACTTCAGCGGCGCCGGGCGGACGCTGACCGACCGCGACGGGTACTTCCGCTTCGTCACGATCAAGCCCGGCATCTACCCGTGGGGCAACCACGCGAACGCGTGGCGGCCCGCGCACATCCACTTCTCCCTGTTCGGCCGCGCGTTCACCCAGCGCCTGGTCACGCAGATGTACTTCCCGGACGACCCGATGTTCTTCCAGGACCCGATGTACAACGCGGTCGCCGACCGCGACCCGGAAGCGGCGAAGCGGATGATCTGCGCGTTCGACTACGAGTCGACCGAGGAGCAGTGGGCGCTCGCGTTCCGCTGGGACATCGTGCTGCGCTCGACGCCGATGGAGGAGTCGTGACGACGCCGTCGCAGACCGTCGGGCCGTTCCTGTCGATCGGGCTGCGCGACGCGCCCGAGGCGGTGCCCGCGGGGACGCCCGGGCGGATCCGCCTGCACGGCCTGGTGCTGGACGGCGCCGGCGCGCCCGTGCCGGACGCGCTCGTGGAGACGTGGCAGGAGGCCGGGTTCGCCCGCTGCGGCACCGACGACGACGGCCGCTGGGCGATCTTCACGGTGCGGGCGCCGTACATCGACGTGAGCGTGTTCGCGCGCGGGCTGCTCAACCGGGTGATCACGCGCGTGCACTTCGCCGAGGAGGACGTGGACGCGGCCGTGCCCGCGGCGCGCCGCCACACGCTGGTCGCGACGCCGGACGGCGACGGGCGCCGGTTCGACATCCGCCTGCAGGGCGAGGATGAGACCGTCTTCTTCGAGCTCTGACGTCTTCGCGGGCGTGCTCGCGCGCGGCGGCGTGGCGGCGCGCGTGGACGGCGCGGCGTGGGTGCGCGCGCTGCTGGACTTCGAGCTGGCGCTGGCGCGCGTCCAGACGCGCCATGGCGTCCTGAGCGCCGAGCAGCTGGCGGAGATCGAGGCGGCGTGCACGGTCGAGCTCGACGCGGCGGCGATCGGCGTGGAGGCGGCGGCGATCGGCAACCCCGCGGGCGCGGTGGTCGCGGCGCTGCGGGCGGTGACCGACGCGCCGGTGCACCACGGCGCGACCAGCCAGGACGCGGTCGACACCGCGGCGATGCTGGTGACCAAGCGGGCCTTGGGTCCCCTGCTGGGCGACCTGCGCGGGGCGGCCAACGCGGCCGCGGCGCTGGCCGCCGAGCACCGGGCGACGCCGATCATGGGCCGCACGCTGCTGCAGCGGGCCAAGCCGACCACGTTCGGGCTCAAGGCGGCCGGCTGGATGCTCGCGCTCGACGAGGCCGCGGACGCCCTCGGCCGCGTCCCGCTCGCGGCGCAGCTCGGCGGCCCGGTGGGCACGCTCGGAGAGATCGCGGTGGCGCCGCGGGATGGCGCCGGCGACGCCGCCACCGCGCTGGCGATCGCCGCGGACCTCGCGCGCGAGCTCGGGCTCGACGCGCCGCTGCTCCCCTGGCACACGCTGCGCGGGCGCATCGGGGAGCTCGCGGGCGCGCTCGGCGTCGCCGCCGGCGCGGTCGGGAAGGCCGCGCGCGACATCACGCTGCTCGCCCAGACCGAGGTCGGCGAGGTCCAGGAGGCCCGGGGCGGCGGCTCGACCTCGATGCCGCACAAGCACAACCCGATCGCCGCGGTCAGCGCGCTCGGCTGCGCGCTCCAGGCCCCCGGCCTGGTCGCCACCCTGCTCGCCGCGCAGATCCAGGAGCACGAGCGCGCGGCCGGCGCCTGGCACAGCGAGTGGCGCCCGCTGACCGAGCTGCTGATCGCGACCGGCAGCGCCGCCGCCTGGCTGCGCGCCTCGCTCGACGGCCTCGACGTCGACGCCGACCGCATGCGCGTCGACGGCGACACCGGCGCCGCCACCGCCCTCGTCGACCGCGCACTGGAGCACCGATGATCCCCCACCACGTCGTCGCCGGCCCGCAGGACGCGCCGGCGCTCGTCCTCTCGAACTCGCTCGGCACCGACCTCACGATGTGGGACCCGCAGGCCGAGGCGCTCGCCGCGAGCCACCGGCTGATCCGCTACGACACGCGCGGGCACGGCGCCTCGCCCACGCCCCCGGGCCCCTACGCGCTGGCCGACCTCGGCGGCGACGTCCTGGACCTGCTCGACCACCTCGGCATCGCCAAGGCGCACGTCGCCGGCCTCAGCCTCGGCGGCATGACCGCCATGTGGCTGGCGATCAACGCGCCCGAGCGCGTCGACCGGCTCGCGCTGCTGTGCACCGCCCCGCAGCTGGGTCCGGAGTCCATGTGGATCGAGCGCGCGCGGACGGTCCGTGAGCAGGGCACGCAGGCGATCGTCGACGGGACCCTCGAGCGCTGGCTGACCGCCGGTTATCGCGCCACCCACGACACGTCCGCCATCCGCGAGCGGTTCGTCGCCACCGACGACGAGGGCTACGCCAACTGCTGCGCCGCGATCCAGCACATGGACCAGCGCGCCGGCCTGCCCACGATCAGCGCGCCGACGCTGATCGTCGCCGGCGCGCAGGACCCCTCGACGCCGCCGGACCCGGCGTTCGCGCACGCGATTCCCGGCGCCCGCTTCGAGGTCCTCGACCCCGGCGCGCACCTGATCAACGTCGAGCGCCCGGACGCCGTCACCGCCCTGCTGCTGGAGCACGTCTGACCATGGACCGCTACGACGCCGGCGACCAGGTCCGCCGCGAGGTGCTCGGCGACGCGCACGTCGACCGCGCCGCCGCGAACGCCACCGACTTCACCCGCCCGTTCCAGGAGTTCATCACCCGCGCCGCCTGGGGCGAGGCGTGGACGCGCCCCGGCCTGGACCGCAAGACGCGGTCCTGCGTCACGATCGCGCTGCTGACCGCACTGCGCGCCGAGCACGAGCTGCCGCTGCACATCCGCGGCGCGCTCACCAACGGCGTCACCCGCGAGGAGATCCTCGAAGTGCTGATCCACACCGCCGTCTACGCGGGCGTGCCGGCCGCCAACAGCGCGGTCGCGATCGCGCAGCGCACCTTCGATGAGTGACTTCGTCCAGTCGCTGGAGCGCGGCCTGGCGGTGATCCGCGCGTTCGGCGCCGACGACCCCGAGCTGACCCTCTCCGACGTCGCGCGCCGGACCGGGCTCACGCGCGCCGCCGCGCGCCGCTTCCTGCTCACGCTCGAGCAGCTCGGCTACGTGCGCAGCGACGAGCGCCGCTTCGCGCTCACCCCGCGCGTGCTCGAGCTCGGCTACTCCTACCTGTCGAGCCTCAGCCTGCCGGAGGTCGCCGAGCCGCACCTCGAGCGGCTGGCCGCGCAGCTGCGCGAGTCCAGCTCCGTGTCGGTGCTCGACGGGGACGACATCGTCTACGTCGGCCGCGTGCCGACGTCGCGGATCATGCGCGTCGCGATCAACGTCGGCACGCGCTTCCCGGCCTACGCGACGTCGATGGGTCGCGTGCTCCTGGCCGGGCTCGACGACGCCGCGCTGGGCGCGTACCTGCGCCGCGCGGAGATCCGTCCGCTGACCCCGCGCGCGCTCTCCGAGCCCGCCGCGCTGCACGCCGAGTTGCAGCGCGTCCGCGCCCAGGGCTGGGCGCTCGTCGACCAGGAGCTCGAGGAGGGCCTGCGCTCGATCGCCGCGCCGATCCACGACGCGGCCGGCCGCACCGTCGCCGCCGTGAACGTCTCCGCGCACGCCAGCCGGGCGAGCCGCGAGACCGTCAAGCGCGACCTGCTGCCGCCGCTGCTGGAGACCGCGCGGCACATCGAGCAGGACCTCCGCGACGTGGCGCCGCCGCGCCGCCAGGTCTCATAGGCAGGCCTAGAATGGACGCGATGGCCCAGTGGTCCGAGCACGCACTGGAGCGCCTGTCGGGCGCCGGCTTCCGCCGCGGGGGCGCGCGCCAGACCGTGATCGAGCTGCTCGACGAGCAGCCGTGCGCGCTCTCCGCGCTCGACATCGAGGACCGGCTGCGCGAGCGCGCCGGCCGCCGGGTCGGCCGCGCCTCGATCTACCGCGTGCTCGACGAGCTCGTCTCGCTCGACCTGCTCGCGCGGGTGGAGATCGGCGATGGCATCGCCCGCTACGAGCCGCAGCGCGAGCACCATCACCACCTCGTCTGCGACGACTGCGGCCGCCTCACGCCGTTCCAGGACGACGCGCTCGAACAGGCCATCCGCGGGCTCGCCGCGCGGGTCGCGTTCGACGTCTCCGACCACGACGTGACCCTGCACGGCAGCTGCGAGCACTGTCGAACGCACTAGACGATCGTTGAGGTAACTCCACGCCCCGTACGTTGCGGGGCGGGGCGTGCTGCTGTGAGATGCGCGGTTGCTCCGGTGGGGTCCGGAGCTGCATTTCGTTCCCATGAGGGGGGTACATTCATGCGCTCACGCGCACCCGTGGCGTTGGTCGCTGCCTGCCTGGCAGGCTGCCTCGCCATCCCGGCGGCCGCATCGGCCGCCGACTCGCTGAAGCCGTACAAGGTGAAAGCGTCCGCCGCAGAGGTCTCGGAGCTCAAAGCGCAGGGCTTCGACATCGAAGAGGGCGGCGTCACCAACGACGACGCCGCTCCGCAGGACGTCGAGATCGCGGCCACCGACAAGCAGGTCCGGGCGCTCGCGGCCGACGGCATCGAGGTCGAGGCCCTGCCGCTCGACAAGCCCGCGAAGAAGCTGGCGTCGTCGGACAGCCCGAACCCATACTTCAACGTCTACCGCTCCTACATGGAGCCGGGCGGCATCGCCGACGAGATGAAGCAGCTCGCGGCCGACAACCCGGACGTGATGAAGCTCGAGCAGATCGGTACGTCCACGCTGGGCAAGCCGATCTTCGTGATCAAGATGACCCAGGACGCGCGCACGGTGCCGGACGGCACACGCGACGCGATCCTGTTCTCGGCCGTCAACCACGCGCGTGAGTGGATCGCCGCCGAGATGGGCCGCCGCCTGCCGGGCTGGTTCGCCGAGCACAAGAACGACCCGAAGATCAAGGAGCTCATCCGCACCCGCGAGCTGTGGTTCCTGCCGATCCAGAACCCGGACGGGTACGACTTCACGTTCACCTGCGGGACGGGGCAGAACCAGGTGTCGTGCGACTACCGCACGACCTCGCCGAACAACCGCCTGTGGCGCAAGACCCTGCGCGACAACAACAACGACGGCATTCACGGCAACAGCGGTGACGGCGTGGACCCGAACCGCAACTACCCGGCCAAGCGCGGCATCGACGAGGAAGGCGCGTCGAACAACATCAGCAGCGAGACCTACCGCGGTCCGTACGCGCTGTCGGAGCCGGAGAACCTGGCGGTCGACCGCCTGCAGCGGCGCGTGCCGTTCAAGGTCAACATCAACTACCACTCGGCGGCGCAGCTGCTGCTGACGCCGGTCTCCTACACCACGGACTACTACCCGCCCGACTCGACGCTCTTCGACGCCATCACCGGCACCGACGGCGACGAGGCCGTGTTCCCGTATCGCTCGCAGCACTCCTCGGACCTCTATGAGTCCAACGGCGACACGATCGACAACGGCTACATGAACTACGGCATCATCGGCTGGACGCCGGAGATGGACACCTGCGTGACGCTCGGCGGCCCCAGCGGCTGCAACTCGTTCACCTCCCCGGACGACGAGGGCGTGGTCGAGGCCGTGTTCCAGAAGAACCTGGCGTTCGCGCTCAACGTCACCCACTCGCTGCCGAACCTGGCTCGTCCGAAGAGCTTCGACAACGACCCGAGCCACTACCAGATCAAGGCCACGCAGGACATCCAGCTCAACCGCTTCGACGTGTCCTACGGCGGGTCGCAGGTGGTCGAGGCGACGGTGCGCAAGGAGCTCGGCCCGTCCTACGTGACCGCTTCGGTGGTCGGCGCCAGCGGCAACGTGACCATCCCGATGGAGGCGGCCGGGCCCGGCGAGCGGTACAACGAGGTCAAGGGCTACTACTTCGAGCGCCGCCGCGCCACGATCCCCGCCATGATCGGCACCCGCGCGATCCGCGCGGGCGACGTGGTCAACGTGATCGTCAAGGCGGCGGGTCTGCAGCAGCAGTTCCGCTACCGCGTCGAGGCCACGCAGCAGGACACGAGCAAGAAGCGCGTGCTCGTCGTGGCCAACGAGGACTACACCGGCAAGTCGCCCAACGTGACCGCCGGCTACGACATCGCGCCGCGCTACCTCGCGCAGCACGTCTCCGCGCTGGAGGCCGCCGGCTACGAGGTCAACGTGTTCAACATCGACGCGCCGCCGGAGAACGGCGGCTCGCCGTACCCCGACGTCAAGCCGCAGATCAAGTACCCGACCTACCTCGGCGTGCTCTCGCACTTCGACGCGGTCAACTGGTACTCCGGTGACGACTTCGGCCCGCAGGACGCTTCGGAGACCAACCCGCGCCGGCCGACGTCGGCCACCGCGCAGACCGGCTCGCTGGAGATGGCCCCGTGGGCGCATCACCTGATGCTCGAGATGCGCGACTACGCCAACGAGGGCGGCAAGCTGCTCGTCGACGGCCGCAACATCCACCAGGCCTACACGTCGACCAGCGCCAGCCTGTCGGCGACCGGCCCGTGGACCTGGACGCCGGACAAGCTGTTCGGCTTCTACTACCCGGACAACAACGGCGGCAACGACGACCTGCCCGGCACCGCCTGGCAGCGCTCGCGCACGATCAGCAACGACACCTGGCAGAACTACCTCGGCGTCGTCGGCCGTCAGGCCGGCAACGGCGTCACCGGCACCAAGTTCGACACCGCGCCGGTGACCCCGGCCGCCGGCGGGCTGTTCGACGGCATGGCGCCGTTCACGCTCGACACCGCCGCGGGCAACGATCCCACCCAGGACGCCAACGGGAACCCGACGCCGCTGGCGAAGTCCCCGCTGCGCCTGCGCGCCTGGGGCCCGACCAACGAGCCGCTGCGCCAGGAGACGGTCCAGGCCGACTACACGACGTCCCCGGCCCAGTCCGCCAACGGCGGCGCGATCATCTCGACGCGTGACGCCGTGACGTTCGGCTTCGGCCTCGAGCAGGCCGACACCGCGACGCGCAACGAGCTGGTCAAGCGCGCGATGGGCCACCTGCTCCCGGCCACGCCGGACACCACCGCCCCGACGATCGTGGGCTTCAAGTACCCGACCGACAACTGGCAGGCGACGCCGGCCGACCCGGTCGACCTCGAGCTCACGGCGTACGACGAGCGCGGCGACATGAAGGAGGTCCGCCTCTACGCCAACGGCACGTACTACGCGACCACGCAGGTCTATCCGTTCCAGTTCCGCTACACGCCGCCCGCGTCGGCCGTCAACCAGACGGTCGTCCTGACGGCCCAGGCGGAGGACAAGGCCGGCAACGTGGCGACCTCCGGGCCGCTGAACATCCGCGTCGTCTCCGCGGCGGTCAGCCCGCAGGCGCCGATCCCGGTCACGATCCCGACCATCAACGGGACCCCGACGACCGGCTCGACGCTGACGTGCGTCAACGGCGGGTTCCTCAACAACCCGACCAGCACCCAGGTGGCGTGGCTGCGCAACGGCGCGGCGATCGCGGGCGCCACCACGGCGACGTACGTGCCGGTCGCGGCCGACATCGGCCGCAACCTGCAGTGCCGCTACACCGCGAGCAACAGCGCGGCGAGCCCGGCTGACGCCGTGTCGAACCCGCTGGTCGTCTCGCAGGGCCAGGTGCCCGGCGCGCAGGGCCCGAAGGGCGACACCGGCGCGACCGGTCCGAAGGGCGACGCCGGCCCGGCCGGTCCGGCCGGCCCCGCGGGGGCCACGGGCGCGACCGGCGCCACCGGTCCGGCGGGGGCCACCGGCCCGGCCGGCCCCGCGGGTCCCAAGGGGGATAAGGGCGATAAGGGCGACACGCCCAACGTCCGCGTCACCTGCGACCTGACCGCCGACGGCAAGTCGATCACGTGCACGATCGGCGCGGTGCCGCCGGACTCGGCCTCGGCCAAGCTCAAGGCGTCCGCGCGCCTGCAGGGCTCCAAGCGCACGGTGACCAAGTCCGGCAAGGGCAAGGTCAAGGTGACGCTGAAGTCGGCCAAGCGCCTCAAGAAGGCCCCGAAGGTGATCGTCAAGGTCACCTCCGGCAAGAAGCACGCGAACCTGACGGTCCGGGCTCGCTAACCAACCGGTTCGGGTCCCGCCGCTCCCCGTGGGCGGCGGGACCTTCCGGTTCCCGGTTGCGCAACGAGACGTGACCGGTTTACGATGGGGTTGCTCAAGCGGTCGGCATCCCTCACGGACCCCCCCGAAGAGCGACCCCTGCCGACCTTTCCGCTCGGCCCTGACCAGGCACGGCCATACCGGCCACCACGAGCGGCACTGGAGCGGGGAGGGCCGGCGGTGCGCCGGCCCTCCCGGGCCCCCGCTACGCCAGCGCCTCGAGGCGCTCGATCGTCGCCTCGATGTCGCGTTCGGTCGTGCGCGGGTTGATCGTGCACAACCGCGCGACCGTGCGCCCGCCGAGCGTCGTGGTGCTCGGCGCCGCGAACCCGTCGGCGACCGCGGCGCGCACCAGCGCGTCCGTCGCCTCGTCACTGGCCCCCGCGCGCCGGAAGCAGACGACGCCGAGCGTCGCGGGCGACACGACCTCCCAGCCGTCGGTCAGCCGCGCCTCCGCGTGCTCGGCGAGCGCGATCCCGCGCGCGATCGCGGCCCGGAACGCGTCCAGCCCAAACACGCGCAGCGACAGCCACAGCTTCAGCGCGCGCGACCCGCGCGTGAGCTGCGGCCCGCGCTCGCGGAACTCGACCACGCCGCCGCCCGTGTCGCGCAGGTAGGCGCCGTCGAGCGTGAACGCGCGCCGCAGCACGCCCGGATGCCGGATCAGCACGGCGCCGATCTCGTACGGCTGGAAGAGCCACTTGTGCGGGTCCAGCACGAGGCTGTCCGCGCGCTCGATCCCGGTCAGCAGGTCGGCGCCGCGCGGCGTCAGGCGCGCGGGCGCGCCGTAGGCGCCGTCGACGTGGAACCAGAGCTCCTCGCGGCGCGCCAGGTCCGCCAGGCCGGCCAGGTCGTCGACCGCGCCGGTGCTCGTCGTCCCCGCCGTCCCGATCACCGCGAACGGCACCAGGCCGGCTTCGCGGTCGCGCGCGATCGCCGCCGCGACCGGCTCCGCGGCCAGCCGGAACCGGTCATCGCTCGCCAGCACGCGCAGGTGCGCCGGCTCGAACCCGAGGATCCGCCACGCCTTGGCCGCCGCCGCGTGCGTCTGGTCGGACACGTAGCCGGTGGCCGCGTCGCGCCGCGCGACGCGGTCCTGCGCGGCGGCGGCGAGCGCCGTCAGCGTCCCCACCGAGCCGCCGCTGACCAGCACGCCCTCGGTCTGCGCCGGGAGCCCCATCCACTGCGCCAGCCAGTCCAGCGTCGCCAGCTCGACCGCGGACGCGCCCGCGCCGCCCGTCCACGACCCGGCGAACACGTTGTGCCCGGTCCCGATCAGGTCGGCGAGCACGCTGACGGGGTTGCTCGGGCTGCCGATGCGGGCGAAGAAGCGCGGGTGGTCGGGGCGCTGCCCGCGCGGGAGGATCGCGTCGAAGAGCTCGTCGATCGCCGCCAGCGGGTCCGACGGGCCGTCCGGGCACGGACCGAGCCGCTGCGGCGTCCAGTCCGGGTCGGCGGGCGCGATCGGCGGCTCGGCGTCGAGCCCTTCCCAGCGATCGACCAGCCGGTCCCAGACGTGGTGGCCGAGGCGGCGCAGCTCGTCAGGCGGCAGATTCAGCACGCCCGCGACAATACGAACATGCGCGCCGCAGTGATGCACTCCTTCTCGCAGCCGTTGACGCTCGAGACCGTCCCCGACCCCGTCTGCGACCCCGACGGCGTCGTCCTCGAAGTCCACGCCACCGGCGTCTGCCGCAGCGACTGGCACGCGTGGCAGGGCCACGACGGATCGGTCGCGCTCCCGCACGTCGGCGGGCACGAGCTGTGCGGCGTCGTCGCCGAGGCCGGCCCCGAGGTCCGCCGCTGGCGCGTCGGCGACCGGGCGACGGTCCCGTTCTGCTGCGGCTGCGGCGTCTGCGAGCCGTGCCGGCTGGGCGAGACGCAGATCTGCGAGCGTGACTTCCAGCCGGGCTTCACCGCCTGGGGCTCGTTCGCCCGGTTCGTCGCGCTGCCGCGTGCGGACCTCAACCTCGTGCACGTGCCGGACGCGCTCACCGACGTGGAGGCGGCGTCGCTCGGCTGCCGGTTCATGACCGCGTGGGCGGCGCTGCACGTGCACGCGGACGTGCAGGCGGGCGAGTGGGTGGCGATCCACGGGTGTGGCGGCGTCGGCCTGGCGGCGACGATGATCGCCGCGGCCGCGGGCGCGCGCGTGATCGCGGTCGACATCGACCCGGCCAAGCTCGCCCGGGCGCGCGAGCTGGGCGCCGAGGCGGCCGTCGCGGAGGACCCGGTGCGTGCGATCCGCGAGCTGACCGGCGGCGGCGCGCACGTCTCGCTCGACGCGCTCGGCAGCCACGCGACGTGCGTGAACTCCGTGCGCTGCCTGCGCCGCCGCGGCCGCCACGCCCAGGTCGGCCTCCTGCTCGGCCACGCGCGCGACGTCGCGATCCCGATGCCGCGCGTGATCGCGCGCGAGCTGCGCGTGTTCGGCGTGCACGGGATGGCGGTGCGCCACTACCCGCAGCTGCTGAGCGCGATCGCCGGCGGCGCGCTGG